>Ga0247611_10000314_pt1 | contig 99446 bp, 101 predicted proteins | sample 177DNAGHGhighgp2_FD_192422 | JGI IMG/M metagenome (GOLD analysis project Ga0247611, IMG submission 192422) | Sheep rumen microbial communities from Palmerston North, Manawatu-Wanganui, New Zealand - 1770 DNA GHGhigh gp2 | ecosystem: Host-associated > Mammals > Digestive system > Stomach >... | reverse complement strand
CGAAGGACTCGGTAGTGGCGGCCTTCATCGCGGCGTTGATGCCTTCGACGGTGATGTCCTTACCCTTCACGACGGCGACCAGGATGGTGGTGGAACCGGTGGGGGTGGGAACGCGCTGGGCGCTGCCGATGAGCTTGCCGTTGAGTTCAGGAATGACGAGACCGATGGCCTTGGCGGCGCCGGTGGAGTTCGGGACGATGTTGCAGGCACCCGCACGGCTGCGGCGGAGGTCACCCTTGCGCTGAGGGCCGTCGAGGATCATCTGGTCGCCGGTGTAGGCGTGGATGGTGCTCATGATACCGCTCTGGATGGGAGCGTACTTGTTGAGCGCGTCGGCCATCGGGGCGAGGCAGTTGGTGGTGCAGGAAGCGGCGCTGATCACGGTGTCGGCCGGGGTCAGGGTCTTGTGGTTGGTGTTGTAGACGATGGTGGGAAGATCGTTGCCCGCAGGAGCGGAGATGACAACCTTCTTCGCGCCGGCCTGGATGTGAGCGGAGGCCTTCGCCTTGGAGGTGTAGAAACCGGTGCACTCGAGGACGACGTCCACATTGAGTTCGCCCCAAGGGAGCTCAGCGGCGTTGGGCTTCGCGTAGATGGTGATTTCCTTGCCGTCCACGATGATGGAACCGGGGGTGACGACCGTCTTTCCGTCTTCTGCGAGGACGGCGTCCTTGTAATCCACCGTGTGCTTTCCTTCACCGAACTTGCCGGCGAAGCCACCCTGGGCGGTGTCGTACTTCAGAAGGTGAGCAAGCATTTTGGGGCTGGTGAGGTCATTGATGGCGACAACTTCATAACCATCAGCCTCGAACATCTGACGGAACGCCAGACGACCGATACGGCCAAAACCGTTGATAGCAATTCTATTCATGTTGAATTTTGATAAAAAATAAATGTTTCTCAATAAGGGCCTCCGGTTTTCCTCCAAAGGCGGTGCAAATTTACGAAAAAAAAGGGATTATTCCGTATCTTTGCAAAAGATATTTCAAAGAATTTTAAGAATGCATTTCCATGAAGATACTGGTCAGCAACGATGACGGATACAAGGCGGGCGGGATCCATGCCCTGGCCCGGATCATGGCGCAGTTCGGCGAGGTGACGGTCGTCGCCCCGAAGTTCCACCAGAGCGGCGCTTCGATGGCCGTTTCCCTGGGCATGAAGCGCCTGGCGCACAAGGCCCTTCCGGAGGAAGGACCGGGGAACTGGCACTACCTGGACGCCACGCCGGCTTCCTGCGTGAAGTTCGGCCTCGAGTATTTCTATGAGAACCGGAACCCGGATCTCGTGATCTGCGGCATCAACCACGGTTCCAACGCAGCGACGGCGGCGAATTACTCCGCCACCCTCGGCGCAGCGGAAGAAGGGGCCCTGAACGGCTGCAAGGCCATCGGCGTATCCCTGTGCAATTTCCGTCCGGACGCCCAATTCTCGACCGTCGAACGCTATCTGCCGGAGATTCTCCGTTTCCTTCTGGAGAACTGGCCGGAAGGGAAGTACGGCCTCCTGTACAACATCAATTTCCCGGACGTCACCCCCGACCGGGTGTCCGGCATCTGCTTCGCCCGGCAGGGCCGCGGCCACTGGGTCCGCGAGTTCCAGCCCTGGGACGTGGAACGGCTTTCGGTCTATGAGGCGACGGGATTTCACCTGCAGGACAACCTTCCGCCGCTGGAGGAAGGGGAGACCGGCTACATGATGATCGGGGACTTTGTCGATGACGAGGACGGCGCCCTGGACGCGGACCATGTCCTGAACCATTCCAACTGGATCACCATCACCCCCAACAACATCGACCGGACCGATTTTACGGAACTGAAACGTCTGCAGGACCTGACCCGATGAAGTATTACCTGATCGCCGGTGAAGCCTCGGGCGACCTGCACGGATCCAACCTGATGCGGGGGCTCTATTCCCGGGACCCGGAGGCGGATATCCGCTTCTGGGGCGGCGGACTCATGGACGCCGTGTATCAGGAGCATCAATCCGGCGAGGGACTCGTGAACGATTACCGGGACGGGGCCATCATCGGTTTCTGGGAGGTCCTGGTCCATGCCCGGCAGCTGCTGGGAAAGGTCCGCTCCTGCGAAGAGGACATCCTTGCCTGGAAGCCGGATGTGGTCGTCCTCATCGACTATCCGGGGTTCAACTTCCGCATCGCAGAATTCGCCCACAAGGCCGGTTTCAAGGTTTTCTACTACATCGCCCCGAAGGTCTGGGCCTCCCGCGAGAGCCGGATCCGAAAACTGAAGGCCTATGTCGATAAGCTCTTCATCGTCTTCCCGTTCGAGATTGACTATTTCCGCCGGAAAGGGGTGGACTTCATCTACAGGGGGAATCCGCTGGTGGATGCCGTAGACCGCAGCCCGGCCATGCAGGAGCCGCGGACAGAATTCCTGCAGCGCCATAGCCTGCCGGACAGGCCCATGATCGCCCTCCTCGCCGGCTCCCGCAACGGGGAGATCAAGACGATGATGCCCGTGTACATGGATATGGCAGCCCGTCTCCATGCCATGCCGGAATTCGCTGATTATCAGTTTGTCATTGCCGCTGCTCCGGCCCGCTCCCGGGAAGATTACGACCTGGCCGGGAATGATGCTTTTGTCCGTGTCGTCTTCAATGACACCTACGGCGTCCTCCGCCATGCCCGGGCGGCCGTCATCAACTCCGGCACCGCCTCGCTGGAGGCCGCGCTCATCGGCACGCCCCAGGTGGTCGGGTACCGGACGGCACAGACAACGTTTCTCATTATGCGGAACATCATCAAGATCCGTTTCATCTCCCTGGCGAACCTGATCATCGACCGAGCCGCTTTCAAGGAGTACCTGCAGCATTACTTCACTGCGGAGAATCTGGTCCGGGAGGTCCGGCGGCTGGTTATGGACGAGAACTACCGCACCCGGATGCAGGCCGATTATGCCGAGATCCGTGAAAAACTGGGCGGTACCGGTGCCTCCGATGCCGTTGCCGAGGCGATGGTGGCGGAACTTCGGAAATAATTGCGTATCTTGTGCAAGGTTTTTGCACGTCAGGGATTTAGAAGGCAAATTATGAGAAAAGACCGTATCAGATGGATGTTCGCCGCAGGGCTTCTGTGCCTGCTGGGTTTTTCGTCCTGCAGCCCGAAACTGCGGCTGCGTCGTACGCCTCAGGTAACCCCGGACACGATCCGCGTAATCCCTTCCGTTCCCGATACGGTCCGTGTGAATCCGGATCCGGACAAATTCCCGCCTGTCAAACTGATGTACGGCGTTCCGCCGGCCCGGTATGAGCTCAAGAAAGTCGATGAAAACCCCGATGCGAAATGAGTGACAAACTGAAAAAAGCACGCAAGTTCATCCTGGGCGGCCTGCTGACCGTTCTGGGATTCTCGGCATGCGATCCGGAGGACGACCCTTTTGTGGACATGTACGGCTCTCCTTATGTGATGTACGGTCCTCCGCCACCGTCCGAACAGTATCAGTACCAGGAGACGACAGGTCAGCCTTCCGAAGCCCTGCCTGCGGAGGAAACCGTGGACGGTCGGTCATGACGGAGCGGTTATCCCTTCGGAGACGTCTTGCACTGGATGTGTTCAGGAAGATGCAGGACGATGTGGTCAGGACCCATCCGCTCCGCCAGCTCTTCTGGGAATGTACCCTGCGCTGCAACCACCATTGCCGGCATTGCGGCAGCGACTGTAAGCAGACCGCACTCGTTCCGGACATGCCGATGGAAGATTTCGCCCGCGTCCTGGACAGTGTCGCGGCCGCGACGGATCCGCATCGGGTCATGATCAACGTCACCGGCGGCGAACCGCTGATGCGGCCGGACTTGGAGCAGTGCGGTCGGATGATGTATGAAAAGGGCTTTCCCTGGGGCATGGTTTCCAACGGTTTCGCGCTGACTCCGGATCGCTATCAGCGGCTTCTGGGGAGCGGCCTTCGCTCGATGACCATCAGCCTGGACGGTCTGGAGGCCGACCACGACTGGATGCGGGGCGTTCCCGGTTCGTTCAAGCGGGCGTCGGTGGCCATCAGGATGGTGGTCGAATCCCGGGCCATTGCCTTCGATGTCGTCACCTGTGTGAACCGGCGGAATTATCCGCACCTTTCTGAAATCAAGGAGTATCTTATCGGCCTGGGACTCAAGGAGTGGCGGCTGTTCACGGTCTTTCCCGTGGGACGTGCCGCGCATGATCCGGAACTGCAGCTTTCCGGCGAAGAGATCCGCGGCCTGATGGAGTTTATCAAGGCCACCCGGAAGGAGGGTCGGATCAAGGCCGAATTTGCCTGTGAAGGTTTCCTGGGCAATTATGAAGGGGCCGTCCGGGACCATTTTTACATGTGCCAGGCGGGCGTTGTCGTGGGCTCCGTCCTCGCCGACGGCAGCATCTCGGCCTGCGCCAGCATCCGGGCCGACTATCACCAGGGAAATATCTACGAGGACGACTTCATGGAAGTGTGGAACAACCGCTTCCAGCCCTATCGCGACCGTTCCTGGATGTATAAAGACGAATGTGCCGAATGCCGGTTCTGGAAGTACTGCCAGGGCAACGGAATGCACCTCAGGGACGAGAACGGAAAATTAATTCAGTGCCTGCTGAACAAAATGGCCTGAATATTTCGTATCTTTGCGGCCCAATAAAAGGACTGCGGATGAAATCGCTCAAAGAACTCTACAAGATCGGGAGGGGACCCTCCTCTTCCCATACCATGGGCCCGTTCAAGGCCGCCACGATGTTTGCTGAAAAGCATCCGGACGCCCACGGCTTCGAAGTTACCCTCTATGGCTCCCTGGCCGCGACAGGAAAGGGTCATATGACCGATGTCGCCATCATCGACGCGCTGCAGCCGGTCGCGCCCGTCCGGGTGGTCTGGAAGCCCGAAACCGTGCTCGAATACCACACGAACGGCATGCTGTTCAAGGCCATTGACGGGGAAGCGAACGTCATGGATGAATGGACCGTGTTCAGCGTGGGCGGCGGCGCCCTGTCCGAAGGACCGGGACGGGAAATGTCTGCATCCGGAGATGTGTATGACATGAACACCCTCACGGAGATCACCGAGTGGTGCGACGCTACCGGCCGGAGCCTGTGGGAGTATGTCGATATGAACGAGGGCCCGGAAATCTGGGACTATCTCCAGGTAGTCTGGGAGGCGATGAAGGCCTCTGTGGAACGCGGCCTGGATACGGACGGGCGCCTGCCCGGTCCGCTGAACCTGGCACGCAAGGCATCGACCTATCATGTTAAGGCCATGGGCTACCAGCCCAACCTCCGTTCCCGTGGTCTCGTATTTGCCTATGCCTTGGCCGTTTCCGAGGAAAACGCTTCCGGCGGCACCATTGTGACGGCCCCGACCTGCGGCTCCTGCGGCGTCATGCCGGGCGTCCTGTACCACCTGGCCAAAGGGCACTCCTTCAGCGACAAGAAGATCTGCCATGCGCTGGCTACGGCCGGTATCGTGGGCAATGTCGTTAAGCAGAATGCCTCCATTTCCGGTGCCGAGGTAGGCTGCCAGGGCGAGGTGGGCGTGGCCTGCGCCATGGCGTCGGCCGCCGCCTGCATGCTCTTTGGCGGCAGCCCTTCCCAGATCGAGTATGCGGCCGAAATGGGCCTTGAACACCACCTGGGCATGACTTGCGACCCCGTCTGCGGCCTCGTCCAGATCCCCTGCATCGAGCGCAACGCCTTTGCGGCCACCCGTGCGCTGGACGCCGATATCTACGCCTCCTTCTCCGATGGCAAGCACCGCATCTCCTTCGACCACGTCGTGGAAGTGATGAAGCAGACCGGCAAGGACCTCCCGTCCCTGTACAAGGAAACCTCCGCCGGCGGCCTTGCGCTCAACTACGGCAAGCGCATGAACAAATAATAGATTCCTTCGTCGGTCTGCGACCTCCTCGGAATGACAGAAACGATTCTTATGGAAACGCTTCTTGTCATTCCGAGCGAAGCGAAGGAATCTGAATCTTAGTACTCGTAACCGAAGTAGTAGCTCTTCTTGGCCGTGGGGACGCCGTCCCGCATCCAAGCGGGCTGAGGGGCGCCCTTGAGGTAGTGGTCGAAGAACTGCTGGAGGCGGATCGTGAGGTCTTTCCGGTTGCGGCGCTCGCGGAGGTTGTGCGCCTCGTCGTTGTATTCGAGCAGCCAGGCCGGTTTCCCGAGGCGCCTGAGCCCCATGAACATCTCGATGCCCTGGTACCACGGAACGGCGCCGTCGTTGTCATTGTGCATGATCAGGACCGGCGTGTGCACGTTCGGGAGCCGGAAGAGGGGAGAGTTCTCCAGGTAGAGCTCCAGCCCGCTCCAGAGGTCCCGGCCGATACGGCTCTGCGTCTGCTCGTACTGGAACTGCCGGCTCATGCCGGATTCCCAGCGGATGCCGCCGTAGGCCGATGTCATGTTGGCGACGGGGGCACCGGCACCGGCCGCCTTGAACATGTCCGTGCGGGTAATAAGGTAAGCTACCTCGTAACCGCCCCAGCTTTGGCCCTGGATGGCCATGTTGTCCTTGTCGATCCAGGGATACCGGGTCAGGGACTCCGCGCCGCTTACGATGCAGTTGTAGGCCGACTGGCCGGGCATGCCGGGCGTATAGACGATGTCCGGAACGAAGACCACATAGCCCCGTGAGGTGTAGAAGGCGAGATTGACCGTGGACCAGCTGGGCTGCGGCATCACGTACCTGTACAGGTTCTCGGAATAGGTCTCGTAGAAATAGACCATGACCGGGTACTTCTTGTTCTCGTCGAAGTCCTCCGGCTTGTACAGCAGGCCGTCCAGCGGGGTGCCGTCATAAGCGAGCCAGTGGTACAGTTCCACGGTGCCCCAGTTATAGTCCTTCTGCTGGGGATTGATGGAAGTGATTCTTTCGGTGGACTTGTTGAAATCCTTGACATACAAGTCCATCGGATTCTGGAAATTTCCCTTTGTATAAGTAAAGACCGGAGCGTTCTTCGCCTTCTGGAGTCCGCTCCAGGCATAGCCGCCGAATTCCAGGGTCTTCAGGACGCCCTTCTTTCCGAAGGTGTAGGAGGCCAGGCCGTTCTCCTTGGTCGTCTCGTCAAAAACGCTCAGATAGACGGTCTCGGCCGCTCCGATGGTGGGATCGGCCTCGCTGTCCTTGGTGGGCAGGTAGCGGTAGGTGCGTTTCTGAGCACGGCCGTCCGTCAGTTTCGTGGCCTTTCCGTCGGCCAGGTTCACCTGCCAGATATCATACCGGTCATACAGGAGGACGGCATTCTCACCCTGCATCCAGGGACCGAGCCCGTACGGATCCGGCCAGGCCGGGTGGTCGTCCTTCTCGTTCCAGAAGACGCTGTCGATCCCGCCGGTCAGGTCGATGACTTTCTCCTCCCAGACGTCGTAGGCGAACCAGGTCCGCTGCTGCAGGTCCCACCAGACGGCGTACCGGCCGCGCGGGGAGAGCTGCGCGCCGTCCACGGCGCCGCGGGCGAATTCCACCTCCCGGCCGGAGCCCAGATAGAAGATGGAGAGGGCGGTTTCGTTCTGGATATTCCATTGGGTTTCAACGGGATTGACCGTTGCTACCTTAAGCACTACATCAGCATCGTAATGGTCCCCGAAAACCAGGCGGTCGGCCTTACGGGTACTGATGGGAATGAGCCCTTCATCCTGGTACATGCAGGGATAGGTGCGGCGCTTGTCCCGGGCGAGGTTGGCCTTCATGCGGGGCGGGATCTCATCGGCATTCCAGTTCCAGATGTCCAGGCCGGGCGTCTCGAAGGAGACGAGGTTTGTATCCTTGACAGGCACATACTCCTGGATACCGGCGAAGATGGTCCCGTTCTCCCGGCTGAAGAAGTAGGCACTGTTCTCGGTCAGTCCCCAGTTTTCGGGCATGTTCCGGCGCTCATCGGCCTTGACGATCTCCCGGGGCTCGTTCCGGTCCACATGGTACAGCCAGAGGGACGTGTGCTTGCTGCCGGTGGAGGCGGTGTCCAGGGACTGGAGGTAGAGGGCTTCGGAACCGTCCTCGTTGAATGCGGGGAGGGCGTGGAAGGTGGCCGTATCCGGGAGCGTCCGGGATTCACCGCCCTGGTAGAAACCGACGACGGAGTGCTTCTTGTCCGTCTTGCGGATGAACGCCATCGTCTTGCCGTCCTTGGAGAAGCCGTATTTGTCCACGTTCCTGAGCGTGTCCAGGTGACCGTCGGCGAAGTGATAGACGGCGACGGGCGTCCCCATCTCTTTCTCCACTTTCTTTACGAAAGACGTGTCAATCGTCGCGAATGCGAATTGATCTGTTGCATGAAGTCCCAGCTGGAAGGACTTGACGTTCGGATACTTGGTGATCCTTCCGTTTTGGAGATTGATAATGGCCAGGGAGTCCTGCGGCAGTTTGTCGCCGGAGAGTTTCCTGATCTTTGCGCGCCGCGTTTTCTGGAATTCAGGCTTGATGAGACACACGGCATAGGTGTCATTGTCCAGAAGCCGGGCCTTGTATCCGCGGGGAACGGAGATGGTGTGGGCGCCCTTCTTTCCGGCGATGCGGAAGAAAAGGGTGCCGTCTCCTTCCTGGGGATTCACGCTGTAGGTGACGACCTTCCCGGAAGGGGACAGGGCGGTTCCGCTGACGGACTGCCATCCGTCATAGGCATCGTGGTCCAGGGGCTTTTTCTGGGCCCATGCGCCCGTGCACAGGGCAGCGAGCAGGATGAAGGGAACAAATCTTTTCATATCGTAGCGGTTAATCTTTGATGACGGACAGATCCACATACCCGTCAATCCCGTGGACGAGCGCCTTGTCCGTGAACTGCCACATGGTCCAGTCCCGGAAGCGGGGCGGGAGGGCGTTGTACCGGGCGATCCACATCGGATAGTTCTCCGTGATATCGGCAGAGAGGATGTCGCGGGCGTAGGAGTCGGAAGTATAGACGATGGGCTTGCGCCCGTAGGTTTTTTCAATTTCGCGGAGCCAGACGAGAACCCGCTCGCTGAGCAGTTCCTTCGTGCATCCTTCGTGCATCGTCTCCACGTCCAGGATGGGCGGGAGGTCCTTGTGTGAAAGCTTGACGGTGGACGCGTAGTGACGGGCCTGCCGGGAGGGATCCTTCGACGAACGGAAGAAGTGGTAGGCCCCGCGGGCGCAGTCCCGTCCTTCGGCCGCTTCCCAGTATTCCCGGAATCGGCGGTCCACCAGTTTCTCTCCTTCCGTCGCCTTCATGATGACGCGGCTGACGGGATAGACCTTCCGGGCCCCCAGGAGATCCTTGCTGGTATGGCCGGCGGAATTGACGAGGACCATCAGGGAATCCCAGACGATCCCTTCATTGTAGTGGGACAGGTCCACGCAGAATTTCCGGGCGTCCGGCGGGATCGCCGCCCCTTCCGTGGCAAAGTAACCGGCCCGGAAATAGGGGTAGAAAATGCCTCCGGCCAGCAGGATGACCACAACGGCAATCCACCAGGGACTGATGCGGTGTTTTTGTACTTTGCGCGGCTTGGTTTTCCGCTTTGCGGTGGCTTTCCGGGTGGTTAACTTTTTTGTTACCACTTAAAACAATAAAGTTTTATCTGCTGTTAACCAGCGCGATAATCAGGTTTTCAATGATATAGACGGAAAATACGCCCAAAATGGCCAAACTCCAGTTTTTGTGAAGGATGAGCACGGTCAGAATGCAGGCTGCGGCGAGGATGAGGAAGGCGGTCCGCTTTCCGTCCAGGAGTTTGTGGCCTTTCTTGATCTTCATTCCGAACATGGGAATCTCGCTCACGAGGAGAAGGCCCAGCACGAGCGAAATCCCCGCCACGAGCCAGGAACCGGCGCCGTCGGGAACACCGCCGCCCAGGTGCAGGAAGTAAGCCAGGGAACCGCACACCATCGCGCAGGAAGGCGTGGGAAGGCCGATGAAATCCAGCGTCTGCCGCTCGTCCACATTGAATTTGGCGAGCCGCAGGGCGGACATCACGCCGACAAAAAGGGGCAGGAAACGCAGGAGAACCGGAGCCCCTTCCGGCTGTATCTTATACAGCATGACGGCCGGGAGGACACCGAAACTGACGAGGTCGGCCAGCGAATCCAGTTCCTTCCCGATGGGGGAGTAGGCATTCAGCAGCCGCGCAGCCAGGCCATCGCAGAAGTCGAAGACGGCGGCGAGGATCATCAGGGGAAGGGCCCATTCGAGGCGCCCCTCCAATGTGAAGATCACTCCCATGATCCCTGACAGCAGGTTCATGGAAGTGATCGTATTGGGAATGTGCTTGTACTGGGCCATTTACTTGATGCCCAGTTTCTTGGCGATATCCTTCGGGAGGGCTTTCTTGTTCACGACGAAGTTCAGGGTCTTGCCCTTCACGAAATTCTCGGACATGTACCAGGTGCCCTTGTAGGCGCCGGTGACGCCCCAGGAATTCTTGATGAGATAATACTTGGTGCCGTTCTGGTCCTTGGCGGTACCGTACAGGTGCATGCCGTGGTCGTCGGTGGAGGTCTTCTCGTCAAACATCTGCTGACGGATTTCCTGGGTGACATTCAGCTCCTTGGGGAGCTCCTTCTTCTCGTCGGCGGCAGCCGGCTTGTCTTCGGCCTTGCCCACCCAGCGCTCCTGGTCGGAGCCGGTCGTGGCCTTCGCCTCGGTATCCAGCAGGACGGCGAGACCGTCGCGGGTGAAACCGGGCTCGCTCACATCACCGCCCCAGAGCACGGTGTAACCGTTCTCCACGGCGTTGTCGATGATGGCCATGAACTCATCCAGCGGAAGGTTGTAGCACAGGCCCCAGCGCCAGTTGTCCTCCACCTCGATGGCAAACTGGGAATAGAACGGATGATGGGTGTAGGAGGAGATGTTCACATAGTCGTCCGGGTTGATGCCCATGGCGTCGCGGTAGCTCCCGGCGGTGTAGGTGACACCGTTCTCCACGAAGGTCTCCGGGAGTTCGCCCAGGTAGGCGTCCAGAATGCCGTCGAAGCCCTTGGGCCAGACGGGGGTGAGCTTGCGGTTGGGGTTCTTCACGACGGCCTGCACATAGCCCTTGAGGACGGCGTCGAGCTCGCCCTGGACGGGGAGGTCGTAACCGTAGTTCATGCCGCTGTAGGCGGACTGGGGCATGAGGCCATAGTCGCGGATGACTTCGAGGACGTCGCCGAAGCCGCTGCCGGCGGCCATGTTCAGGTAGCCGTTCAGGCGGACGAATTTGAGGGCCCGGTCATGGTAGGAATGGCGGACGACGAACATTTCGGAGAAATCCGGATAGGCTTCCGCCTTGAGGTTCTTGGCCTTGATGACCTCGGACTCGAGGAAGGAGAGGGCGGAGAAGCACCAGCAGGTGCCGCTGCGGTTCTGGTTCTTCATCGAGGTCACGGGAATCTCCTTGACCGTGGTGAACTGATAGTCGGCGGGTTTCACCTTCGGGGCCTGGGCCCACAGGGAGGCGGCCGCAAAGGCGGCCAGCGCGAAAGTAAGGATTACTTTTTTCATATGCAGTGTTATGTATACTGTCTTCAAACCTTACAAATGTATGGAATTAATCGTAATTTTGCAACATGAAAACCGTTTTATACATTCACGGGATGGGCGGTGGCGGCGACAGCCGGATTCCGCGCCTGCTCGCCGGTCGATTCGCTGGGGAAGGGATCCGGGTGGTCGTCCGGACCTATGACTTCGATCCGGAGAAGGGCCGCGCGCAGATCGATTCCTGGGTGGATGAGCTCCGCCCGGACCTCGTGATCGGTGAATCCCTCGGTGCGATCCAGGCATTGCGGGTGCGGGGGATTCCGCATCTGTACGTCTCTCCGTCCCTGGGGGCGCCCGCTTTCTTGTACCGGCTGGCGTGGATCTGCCGGATTCCCGGCGGGCCCGCCCTTCTGCACCGGATCTGGCCGGTCAAGGAAGGGGACCGGCAGCCGCTCCGGTTCGAATACGGAATCCTCCGAAAATACAGGTCACATTGGGCAGATGCCCGCAAGGCGGCTGCCGAAGGTGGTTTCCACTACGCATTTTTCGGTACGCGCGACCACTACCGGAAATGGGGTATCGTGCGCATTTCCACTTGGAGGAAAATGTTCGGTGATTCTTATCAAATCTATGATGGAACGCATTTTATGGAAGAAGAGCATGTGGAATCCATGCTTGTTCCCAAAATCCGGGAGACCTTGGGCGTCCGGAGCCCTCGTTGCATTTCTGAGTAGTTTTGACTAATTTTGCAGGATGATAGCTTCCACATGAAAAAACTGATTCCTTTCATAGCGGTGCTTGTGCTCTTTGCTGTCTCCTGCCGGGATCGTAAAGTGCCTGGGCGCGATACCATTCCCTACGTTAAACAGCTGGCGGAGGACACGACCGCCTTTTCCCTGGTCCAGGCCTACCGCACGCAGGGGAGCCGCGGCTCCATTGCCATCATCGGCGAACCGGATGCGGCCCTGCTGCTGTCCGAGGCCTTCCTGCAGGCCGATGTCCGTGACAACATCGACGGCAAGGCCGGCAACGACCGCCTCCCCGATTTCGCAGGCGAGGCATTTGATATCATCATGGATGCGTACAATGCCCCTTATCGGCGGATGGCGGAAGCCAGCCCGGACAGCCTCCGGGAAATGGCCGTCCGCTGCGCCATGATGTCCCTGGATACGGTCAGTTATGCCCATGCGCTGGACCCGCAGTCGCGCCTCGGAAAGAAGAAAGCGAAGATCTTCGTGCTGGCCTCTTCCCTCCTTGCGGAATTCGGTCAGTCCGATCTGGATACGCTGCTTAAGATGGCATCCCGTGAACCGCTGATCCTCAATCCTGTAGATGCGATGATGGACCATGTCCGCAAGGCATCGCTTTCGCATGTCGCCGCATGGGTTACCGCCCCGGTGAAACCGGCTTACGAAGCCGCGGCGGGCGAGTTGGACTGTACCGTCATCAGCCCGGTCGGCGGAACGGATGTCCGGTCGGCCTTCCGTGACTTGCTGCGGCAGTATCGTGCGCTGCGGCCGAACAGGGTCCTGGATGCCGTCCTTGTGGACAGTTTCTCCATGGACCAGGAAGAACTGAAGGCCGAAGTGGAGCATATCCATCGGCAGATCACCGAGGAGGATATGGCCTTCGACCGGATCCTGGCTCCCAAGTTCCACTTCATCGAACCCATGTCCTGCCTGACGGAGGCCTGCTACCGGCTGTTGCGGGAAAAGAATCTCTTCACACACGACATCGCCTATCCCGCCGTCCGCTACTACCAGACGGAAGAGGGAACGGACGGTGACTTCGTGCTGGTGGAAATCGGTTCCGCTTACCTGGAAGGCTACCGTTCCCGTCTCATGGGCATTTCTGACAAAGAATCCGATTTCGTCTATGTTCCAGATAACGATTAGTCCGGAAGAGATCGGGAAACTGGAGCTGGCTTCCTTCCCCGGGGAAATCCATGTGATCGACACCCTGGAGGAGGAGTACGGGAAGGCGATTTCCTACCTGAAACATCAGAAAATCATCGGTTTCGATACGGAGACAAGGCCCACCTTCTCCCCGGACCAGCGTTCCAACGGGACGGCGCTCCTGCAGCTTTCAGGGGCGGAAAAGGCCTATTTGTTCCGGATCAAGAAGATGGGGGCGATCCCGCGCCGGCTGTGTGCCATCCTGGCCAATCCGAATATCGTCAAAGTTGGCGCTGCCATCCATGATGACGTGCGCGGACTGCAGAAGTTCGCCGGTTTCCAGCCCCAGAATTTCATTGACCTGCAGAAAATCGCCTGGGAATACGGCATCCGGGACAAGTCGGTCAAGAAGATGACGGCCATCATCCTGGGTTTCAAGATCTCCAAGGCACAGCAGCTTTCCAACTGGGAGGCCGAGAATCTGTCCGAATCGCAGCAGAAGTACGCCGCGACCGATGCCTGGGTATGCCGGGAGATGTATCTGCGGCTGCTGCGTTCCGAGAAGGCCCCCCTCACTCCCCGACAGCTCCACCCGGAGCTTTACCCCGAACAAGCGTAACACATGGATAAAGTCATTCTGCGTCCCCGCCGCGAGGAGTCCATCCTGCGGTTCCATCCCTGGGTCTTTTCCGGCGCCATCGCCCGGATCGCGGGCACGCCTGCGGAAGGTGATCTGGTGGCCGTGTTTTCTTCCGACGACAAGTTTCTGGCGACCGGCCACTACCAGGTCGGGTCCATCGCGGTCCGGATCTTGAGTTTCGACGAAGATCCGCTCTCGCCGGATTTCTGGGAAAAGATGATCCGGAGGGCTTTCCGGATGCGGGTTGCCTGCGGCCTGCACGGTTCCGAAACCACCAGCTGCTACCGCCTGGTGCATGGGGAGGGAGATGGCCTGCCGGGGCTCATCATCGACTATTACGACGGGGTATGCGTCCTGCAGGCCCATTCCGTCGGGATGTTCAAAGCCAAAGGGGCCATCTGCGAAGCGCTCAAGGCCGTTTACGGGGATTCCCTTCGGGCGGTCTATGACAAGAGTTCCGGGACCGCCCCCTTCAAGGCGGGGCTGGAACTGGTCGATGGCTATCTGTACCGCGCGCCGGGATTCACGGCCGACGAGCAGGTGGTCCTGGAAAACGGCAATCGTTTCTATGTCAATTGGAACGAGGGCCAGAAGACGGGGTTTTTCCTGGATCAGCGGGAGAACCGCTCCCAGGTGGGACGTCTTGCCAAGGGCCGTTCGGTCCTGAACCTGTTCTGCTATACGGGGGGATTTTCCATCTATGCGCTCCAGGCCGGGGCCGTGCATGTGGATTCCGTGGACAGTTCCCGCAAGGCCATGGACATGGTGGACCGGAACGTCGCCCTGAACGGTTTCACGCCGGATCGCCATACCTCCCATTGTGCCGATGCCATCGAGTTTCTCCGCGACGTCCCGGAGGGGAAATATGACCTCATGATTGTAGATCCCCCGGCCTTTGCCAAGCATCGGGGCGCTTTGAAAAATGCCCTCCGGGCCTATCAGCGCCTGAATGCGGCCGCCATCTCCAAAGTCGCCCCCGGCGGTTTCGTGTTTACCTTCAGCTGTTCCCAGGTCGTGGACAAAGAGGCCTTCGCCCTTGCGGTCTTCTCCGCCGCCGCCCAGTGCGGACGCAGCGTCCGCATCCTGGACCGCCTGAACCAGCCCGCCGACCACGCCGTGAACATCTACCATCCCGAAGGGGAGTACCTCAAGGGCCTCCTCCTCTACGTGGAGTGATCCTGTGCCCCTGTCATTCCGAGCGAAGCGAAGGAATCTGTTGTCATTTCGAGCTTGTGCCCTCTGTCATTTCGAGCTTGTCGAGAAATCTTTTGCATTTAAAGGAAAAACTTCCTATATTTGCAATCCCAACGGTGCTATGGCCGAGCGGTTAGGCACAGGTCTGCAAAACCTGCTACAGCGGTTCGATTCCGCTTGGCACCTCAAAATCGCCCTTACAGATATCTGTAGGGGCGATTCTTTGATGAGTGTCCGGATCGGTGTCGAAACCGGATCCGGTGATTAAAAAAAAACGCCCGCAGAATAACTGCTGCGGACGTTTCGGATGGTATGTCAGGAGGGTAATTCCCCTTCAGGCTCAGTTTTTCCGGACGGGTTTGTTGGCGGCCTTTTCGAGTTTCTCCTCGAAGCGGTTCAAACCCACGACGGCGAGGATATAGGCCAGGCCGTTGGCGATGATACCGAGGCCGATGACGGTGGACAGCACACCTGCAGCGACGCCGAGGTTGCGCAGACCGAAGAAGCCGAGAACGGCGCCGCAGATACCCAGGATGAGCAGAACCCACCACTGCGGGAAGCCCATTTCCTTGTAGTCGAAACTCTCGACGGCAATCACGATACCCTCAATGATGATCCAGATGGAGAACACGACCGGGAGGGAGACGGCGGTACTCAGGATGTTGAACAGGAAGAATAAGCCGAAGATGATGTCCAGTACGGCGCTCAGCATGCGCGTGCCGCTGTTGGGCAGGTAAGCCTGGGTCTTGAAAGTGAACACCATCTTCGCGATACCGGCGGCGAGGGTGAAACATCCGAGCACCCATGCGGCGGAAAGCAGGGTGATGCCGGGCTTGGCGATGCACACAATACCCAGGATGATGAGCAGAAGGCCCGCGATGCAGAGCCAGATTTTAGTACTTTTTTTCATAGAGCGTTTTGTATTAAAGATTTTGGTTATAGGTATCAATTGCCGTAATGCAAATATAGCGATTTCCTGAGAATCAAACAAGGGCAAATGAAATTGTGCGGCGACTGTACTTGAATGAGGAAAAGGAACAAGATTTTTTTGTTATCTTTGTGCTGATACAAAGAACCATAACCATGAAAAAGATCCTGTTTATCCCGCAGCGGCCGGCCCGGAAGCCGCTGGATGAAATTGTCAAGTTCTTCTGATGAAAACCCGAATCCTCTCCGCCTTTGTCCTGTCATGGACCGTCCTTTCCTGCACCGGGAATCCCGCCCGGACCAGCGGGAATCCGCTGTTCGAGGGGTGGTATGCCGATCCGGAGGGAATCGTCTTCGACCATACCTGCTGGATCTATCCGACCTGGTCACAGCCCTATGAAGAGCAGCTGTTCATGGACGCTTTCTCGTCCCGGGACCTTGTGCACTGGACCCGGCATGAGAAGGTCATTTCCCGGGAAAACATTTCCTGGCTGAAGCAGGCCCTGTGGGCCCCTTCCGTCATGGAGAAGGACGGTACCTATTACCTTTTCTTCGGGGCCAATGACATGCATGAGAAGGGGGAGGGCGGCATCGGCGTTTCCGTGGCCGACAACCCCGCCGGGCCGTTCAAGGATGCCCTGGGACATCCGCTCATCGACGAGGTCGTCAACGGGGCGCAGCCCATCGACCAGTTCGTGTTCCGCGACGATGACGGGACGTATTACATGTACTACGGCGGTTGGCGGCACTGCAACATGGTCCGGCTGGGGGACGACCTGAAGAGCCTCGTCCCTTTCGCGGACGGCGAGATGTTCAAGGAGGTCACGCCCGAGGGCTATGTCGAGGGCCCCTTCATGCTCAAGCGGAAGGGCATCTATTATTTCATGTGGAGCGAAGGCGGATGGACCGGCCCGGACTATCATGTCGCCTATGCGATGTCGGAAAGCCCCTTCGGACCCTTCGAGCGCATCGGCACGATCCTCGAGTCCGACCCCGGGGTGGGGACGGGCGCCGGGCATCATTCCGTCATCAAGGGCCGGGGCGCGGACGAGTATTATATCATCTATCACCGTCATCCGCTTGGCGCGACTGACGGGAACAACCGCGTGGTGTGCATCGAACGCCTGCACTTCGACAGGGACGGCCGGATCCTTCCGGTCCGGATCACCTTCGAAGGCGTTCCTGCCACCCGGCTGTAACCCCTGTTACCGTTATGAAATTCCTGGCAAATCTTGTCTGGCTCGCTCTTGGAGGCTTTCTGGTTGCCGCCATCTATTATCTGGTGGGACTGTTCATGTGCTTGACCGTCATCGGCATTCCTTTCGGTGTGCAGTTGTTCAAGCTGGGAACGTACGCTTTGTGGCCATTCGGGCATGAGCTGGTGGGAAGACCCGACGAACCGGGCTGCCTGTCCATCGTGATGAACCTTCTCTGGATCCTGTTGGGCTGGTGGGAGATCGCCCTCATCCACCTCGTATGCGGGCTCGTCCTGTGCGTCACCATCGTGGGGATTCCGTGGGGCGGCCAGCATTTCAAGATGGCCATCGGTTCCATCTTCCCCTTTGGGAAGGAAATCCGTTGAAAATCAATCGTTAAACTTTTATATTTATGAGACAGTTCAATGCGGGCCTGCTGGCCGTGGCGGTCATTCTTTCCGCCGTTTCCTGCGGAATGCGCGGGCAGAAAAAGAATACGGAAGCCGGGGCCCCGGAAACGAAGGCCGCAGAAGCCGTTCAGGAAACGGAAACGTATTTCCACGCCATCGACAAATACCTGACCGAAGTCATCGGGGTGCAATACGCATCCGGCGAGGTGTGCATCCCGTACCACGATTACATCTCCGCGGACGAGAGCAGGCAGGATGACATCCAGGTCTGGGGCAGTTTCTGGGTGGACAATTACAACGTCGTGGGCGATACCCTGATGTTCGTCTCCGGCGGCAGCCACCCCGGGAGAATGCATGTTAAGCAGGATGATGCAGGGCACTTTACCGTGACCGGATTCGACGTCGTCGGGGACGGAAGTGAATTCCTGCCTACGGCCAAGGCTATTTTCGGCGACCGGTTCGAGGCGTTCCAGGCCGCCCTTTCCGACCAGACCCATCGGGAGGCTGTCCGCAAGGAAGCCATCGCCGCCTATGTGGAGAAGCACAATCTTCCCGTGAAGGTGTACAAGGATTACGGCTGGCCTGCCGTGGAGATCCGCTGACGTCTTTTTTCCGACGGAAAAAAGGATTATCTTTGTCCGATAAAAGACAGATAGTAATGATCAAGAACGTCACGAACGATATCAAGTACATCGGAGTCGATGACCTGGACCTGGACCTGTTCGAGAGCCAGTATGTCGTCCCCGAAGGCATGTCCTACAATTCATACCTCATCCTGGACACGAAAGTGGCCGTGATGGATTCGGTCGATGCCCGGATGACGGGGGAGTGGATGGAGAACCTGGAGGCGGCCCTGGAAGGCCGGAGCCCGGATTATCTCGTGGTCCATCACATGGAACCGGACCATTCCGGAAGCATCCTGGCCTTTGCGAGGAAGTATCCCGGGGCGCAGGTCGTCGCATCGGCCAAAGCCCTTTCATTCCTCGGTCAATTCTTTGAGGGTGAGAACTTTAACACCTTGGCTGTGAAGGAAGGGGACACCCTGGACCTGGGTCTCCATACGCTCCGGTTCTTCGGCGCAGCGATGGTGCATTGGCCGGAGGTGATGGTCTCCTTCGACGAGAAGGACAGGATCCTTTTTGCGGCCGATGCCTTCGGCAAGTTCGGCGCCCTGTCCAAGTGCGGCTATTTCGGGGATGAGGATGACGACTGGGCCTGCGAGGCCCGCCGGTACTATTTCAATATCTGCGGCAAGTACGGCGCTCCGGTGCAGGTGCTCCTGAAGAAAGTCCTGCCGCTCGGACCGGCCGTGATCGCTCCGCTCCACGGACCTGTCCTTCGCGAGAACCTGAAGGAGTATTTCGACCTGTACCAGACCTGGAGCACCTACGGCGTGGAGACCGAGGGCGTTTTCATCGCCTGCGCATCCATCCACGGCGGCACGCTGGCTGCAGCCGAATGCCTGAAGGAGATCCTCCTGGCGAAAGGCTGCCCGAAAGTGGCCCTGTCCGATCTGACGCGCGACGACCAGGCCGAAGCCGTGGAAGACGCCTTCCGCTATGGCCGCATGGTCGTGCTGGCCGCTTCCTATGACGGCGGACTTTTCACCCCGGCTTACAACTTCATCCACACCCTCCAGATGAAATCCTGGCAGAAGCGCAAGGTCGCCCTGGTGGAAAACGGCACCTGGGCCCCTTCCGCCGGCAAGGTGATGAAGGACCTGTTCGGCGCCATGAAGGACGTGGAGATTGTCGGAGACCTCGTTACGCTCCGCAGCCGCATGAAAGAATCCGACCGGGCCGCCCTGGAGGCCCTGGCCGACGCCATCCTGTCATAATCCCCGAAGACTCATGAAAACTCTCCGTTACCTGGCCTTCCTTACGGTCCTGTGCGCCGCCCTGGCGGGCTGCGCCGGCCGCTCCGTGCGGCAGGTGAGCAGCGTCCCGGACATCCAGAAGATCGGCAACCTGGAAGGCAGCTATTCGATGAAATTCATCTCCGAGGGCGAGACGCGCTACGCCACCGCCTCCGTGAAGAAGATCGCCGAGCGCCAGTACCAGATCTCCCGGGTGACCGTCTATGGGCCTGCGGTATATACGTTCACGGTAACGGACGACGGCGCGGTCTCCTCCGAGGAACTCGGTACCGGGTCCGTCTCCTACCGGTCGGACCTGAAACTCACAACCATCCGCTTCGAAAAGACGAATTTCCTATGCGAACTCTCCAGATAATCGGTTTGTCAGGCTGCCTGATCCTGGCCGCCTCCTGTGATTTCCTCGTCCCCAGGGGCGAGACCGTCCCCAAAGAGGACTACGACACCGTGGTCCAGGCCTACGAAGACCTCAAGGCCAGCGCGGAAGTGACGCGCAACGGCTATATCGAGCAGGCCGCCGCCGTGGACAACATCCTGCAGGAACTCTCCCTGATCTCCGGTTCCACCGCCGTCCTGCGGACTGACTTGGAACAGGGAACCGCCCGCCTGAACCAGGTGGAGATGATCGAGAGCAGCATCCAGGACATCAAGGGAAAACTGGACCGGCTGGAGCAGCTTACCCGCGACAATGCGGAGTACCGGAAAGTGGTGTCCAGCCTCAAAACCGTCATCGCCGAGAAGGAAAAGGAGATCGAAGGCCTTCGTGCCGAGATCGTGGAGAAGGACCGGACCATCAGCGAGCAGAGCGAGAAGATCACGGCCCAGCACGGAACCATCGTCATGCAGACGGAGACCATCAACGCCCAGCAGGCTACGCTGGAAAAAGCGGTCCGGGAGCAGTCCCAGATGCTTTTCCAGGCTGGTCAGGACTTCGAGCAGCTCGGGGATGACGTCCCCGCCGTCTCCCGCCGCAAGGACAAAGCCAAGGTCAAGACCCTCACCGTGGAGATGTACGAAAAAGCCATCCTGTACTACACCAAGGCCCTCGAGACCGGTTATGCCGACGCAGCAGCCCGGATCGACGCCGTCCGGGAGAAAATGTCCCTTCTCGCACAATGATCATCCGCAGCAAAGCACCCCTGAGGCTCGGCCTCGCCGGTGGAGGGAGCGATGTCTCTCCCTACAGTGACTTGTACGGCGGCCTGATCCTCAATGCAACCGTCAACCTCTCCGCGTACTGCACCATCGAAACGCAGGAAGGGGAATGGGTCCGGGTCGATGCCTATGACGCCGGCGCGCATCTGCGTTGCCCTCTCGGGGATACGCTGGAGGGTGCTCCGGACCTGATCCGGGGCGTCTATGCGCGTATCGTCAGGGATTTCGGTCCCGTTCCGGGCGCTTTCTCCATCACGACCTACAACGACGCGCCCGCCGGTTCCGGTCTCGGTACTTCCTCCACGATGGTGGTTTGCATCCTCAAGTGTTTCGCTGAATGGATGAATCTGCCCCTCGGAGACTACGAAATCGCCCGTCTGGCGTATGAAATCGAACGGAAGGACCTGGAACTTGCCGGCGGTAAGCAGGACCAGTATGCCGCCGCTTTCGGCGGATTCAATTTCATGGAATTCCACCGTGACGACATCGTCATCGTGAATCCGCTCAAGATCAAGCGCTGGATCATCGACGAATTGGAATCCTCCATGGTCCTATATTATACGGGCCGGTCCCGCTCCAGCGCCGCCATCATCAGCGAGCAGCAGAAGAACACCTCGTCCGGCAATGCGGCGGCCATCGAGGCCATGCACCGGATCAAACAGAGTTCCCTGGACATGAAATTCGCCCTCCTGAAGGGCGACATGGCAGAGTTCGGCCGCATCCTGGGACAGGCCTGGGAGGACAAGAAGAAGATGGCCGGCGCCATCACCAATCCGGTCATCCAGGAGGCCTTCGATACGGCTCTTGCGGCCGGTGCGGTCTCGGGAAAAGTGTCCGGTGCCGGCGGCGGCGGTTTCATGATGCTCATGGTCCCGCCCGTCCGCAAGGTGGCCCTCGTGCAGGCCCTGGAGAAACTTCCCGGACAGGTGGTGCCTTTCCAGTTCACGGAAAGGGGAGCCCATGCCTGGCGTGTCTATGAGACCGACAAGGTCCCTCAGGTATGGAAGCGGTAATCCTGGCCGGCGGTTTGGGAACCCGTCTTCGCAGCGTTGTCAGCGAAGTCCCCAAATGCATGGCTCCCGTGGACGGGAAGCCCTTCCTGCAGTATATGCTGGAGTGGCTGTCCCGCTTTGACGTGTCCCATGTCGTCCTTTCTGTGGGCTATCTCCGGGAGGTGATCTTCGCTTTCATCGACTCCCGTGAGTGGCCGTTTGAAATCAGTTACGCCGTGGAAGAGGAACCGCTGGGTACCGGCGGTGGCATTCGTCTGGCGCTTACCAAATGCCGGGAAGACCGGGTCATCGTCCTGAACGGCGATACGTTTTTCAATGTGGATCTGAAGGCGTTGACCTTCGCGGCGCCGGTGACGCTGGCCCTGAAGCCCATGCGGGATTTCGACCGGTACGGCGCCGTGGACCTCGCCGGCGGGCTGGTGACGGGCTTCCACGAGAAAACGGCCTGCACCGAAGGACTCATCAACGGCGGCGTCTATGCCCTCGTACGCTCCCGGCTGGACTTGGCCTTTTACCCCGGACGGTTCTCTTTCGAGAAAGACCTGCTGGAACCCCTGGCCGCCGCCCGTCTTGTTGCCGGACAGGTGCAGGAGGGGTATTTCATCGACATCGGCATACCGGAGGATTACACCCGGGCGCAGCGGGAACTGCCGGAAATCCGGGCGGTCCTGAAGGCTTCGGATGTTTTACTGTCCATGGATGCCGATACGCTTCTGCTGGACCGTGACGGCGTTATAAACCGCTGGCTTCCGGGTGATTATGTCGATTCCTGGGAGAAGTTCTCCTTCCTTCCCGGGATCCTGGAAAGCCTCCGGAAATGGGCCGGACACTTCCGCCGCATCTTCCTTGTCACGAATCAGCGGGGCGTCGGAAAAGGCCGGATGACGCAGGAGCAGTTGGAGACCGTCCACGCGCGGATGCGCTCGGAAATCGCCGCTGCCGGCGGGCGTATCGACGGCATATACCTGTGTACCGCCGTGTCGGAGGACGATCCGCGCCGCAAACCCAACCGGGGCATGTTCGACGAGATCCTTGCCGCGTATCCAGATGTCAGGCCGGAGCGGACGGTCATGCTGGGGGATTCCCGGTATGACCGTGAATTCGCCGCGAACTGCGGCATCGGCTTCGTGCTGATGGAGACCGTGGAGATTACCCTTCGATATCAGGAAGCGGTTTCTTCGGATTCTTAGGGATGCCCAGCTTTACGAGCTGATGGGCCGATACGAGGATGCTTTGTCCGGATTCTCCGATCTTGGCGGAGCATTTTTCGTATTCCTTCACGGCCTCCTCCAGTTTCTTTCCCATGGCTGCGTGGGCCGCGGAGAAATCGGCCACACGGTCGATCATGGTCTAGGCCGCCTTGACGATCTTTTCCTGGTTCCGGGCCTGGTCGTAGTTGGTCCAGGCGATGCGGATCATCCGCAGGAAGGGCATCAGGGTCTCTTCCGTCGTGAGCAGGACACCCTGGTTGTAGGCCTCGCGGAAGATGTCCGGAGAGAGGGTCTTGGCCAGTTGCAGGGCCCCGTAGTTCGGGATGAACATGATCACATAGTCCAGCGTCTTGTATCCGTCGCGGATATAATCCTGGTAGCGCTTGGTGGCGAGGGACCTTACCTGCGCCTGGATGGCGGCGAGGTTGCGGCGGGCGGCATCGGCCTTGGTGGGCTCGTCCTCGGCCGAGGACCAGTCGGAATAGGCGTCCAGGGACACTTTCGCGTCGATGATGAGCTCCGTCCGGTCCGGGTAATGGAGGATGAAGTCGGGGCGCATCCGCTTGCCGCTATCCTCGTTCAGGACAATGATTCCGAGGGAGTTACGCAGCGTCTCCTCCTTGTCGAAGTCCCGGCCTTCCACCATTCCCTCCGCGATGAGCATGTTATACAGGATGGTCTCGCCCCAGCAGCCGGCCATCTTGTTCTGCCCCTTGAGGGCGGAGGCCAGGTTGTCGGCCTTCCTGCCGATGTCCTGCGTCTGGTGCGCCAGGTTCCGGACGGCTCCCTCCAGCTGCTCTTTCAGGGAGGCGGAGGTTTCCGTGTGCGTTTTCTTCTGCGCCTCAAAGGCATCCTTCATCTCCTTCAGGTCCTTGTCCAGGTTGCCGGAGATGTTCTTGAAAGTCTCCTCCGCCTTGCGGGAAAGTTCCTCCTCCCGCTGCTTGAGCAGCCGTTCCGTCTCGGCCGTCATCTCGGCGCGGATCGCGGCGATCTGCTGCTTCAGGGCCGCGTCGTGAGCCTCTTTAAGGAGGGCGACGGATTTCTCGTGGGATGCGAGGTCGTTTTCCCGGAGGGCGGTCAGGGATTTGACTTCTCCTTGCGATACAATAAGCTGATTCTCAATAATATTCATGGCTTTTCCGTACCTGGATTTCAGGATGAGCCAGGTAACGAGCACAGCGATCACCAGGAGGGCGACGGCGATGGGGGCGACGATGATGAGGATCTCTTTCATAGGGCTGCGATGGCATGGGCGGCCACGTACCCGGTGGTCCAGGCCGCCTGAAGGTTGAATCCGCCGGTGACGGCGTCGATGTCCAGGACTTCCCCGGCGAAGAAGAGTCCCGGATATTTCCGGCTCTGCAGGGTGGCCGGATCCAGGTTGGACAGGGCGACGCCGCCGGCGGTCACGAACTCTTCCCGGAACCGGGTCTTTCCGGCGATGGGATAGGCGTCCTGGGTGAGTGTGGCGACGAGCCGGTTCAGGCCTTTCGTGCCCAGTTCCGCCCAGCGGATGTCGGACCGGATACCGGCCTTGCCCATCAAGTAGGCCCATAATCGGGCTTGAAGGCCCTCCGGCGGGGTGTTGGAGACCTGTTTCTGCGGATGGCTGTCAGCGAGACCGTGGAGGCTTCTGCGGACTTCTTCTTCCGGACGGCCCGTCCAGTTGACACTGAGGGGCGCCTTGTATCCGCATCCGGCAAGGTGCCGGGCGGCGTAGGCGGAAAGTTTCAGGACGGCGGGACCGCTGAGCCCCCAGTCGGTGATGAGAAGGGGACCCTCGGCCTTGAAAGGAGTCCCGGGAAGGCTGACGGACGCCTCGGTCACCAGGCCCATCAGCGCACGGAGTCCGGCATCCTGGATGGTGAAAGTGAACAGGGAAGGCACCGTGGGAACCCATTCCAGGTCCAGTCCGTCCAGCAGGGGAAGCCCCTTCTGGGCGCCGCCGGTCGTGACGACGACGGCGTCATAGGGAGTACCGTCCACCTCGAGATGCCCGGTCAAGCCGGGCATGACGGTTTGGACGGGGGTCCGGAGGCAAAGGTGCGCCCCCTCCATCCGTCGAAGCAGGGCCCGGACAATGTCCATGGCATCCTGCGACCGGGGAAAGACGCAGTGGTCGTCCTGGAGGACGAGGGGAACGCCGGCGGCCTCGAACCATCGGCAGGCATCTTCCTGGGAAAAGACCTTCAGGAGGCGTTTCATGAGGCGCCCGCCGCGGGGATAGGCCTCCGCGAGGGAACGGATTCCCTGGAAGGAATTCGTGAGGTTGCAGCGCCCGCCGCCGGTGACGGCGACCTTGGCAAGCGGCCTCGGGCCGGCTTCATACACGTCCACCGCCGCCTCCGGTAGCAGGCGGCGAAGTTCGGCGGTGCAGAAACAGCCGGCTGCACCGGCTCCTATGACGGCGATCCTTGGCATCTGGCTGTGGATGAGGTGTTATTGCTGTTCCTCGTGCTCCTCGTCCGGCAGCACGATCTGCTTGTACTGGTTCTTGCGCTTGAGCCAGCGTTCCTTCGCATACTGCTGCATGTCGGTGATGGTGTCGTTCTCGTCGATGATTTCCATCCCGAGGATGGTTTCGATGATGTCCTCAAGGGTGATGATGCCCTGGAAACAGCCGTAGTCGTCGATGATGAGGGCGATCTGGTCCTTGGTCTTCAGGAGGGATTCCCAGATGTCGCTGACGGAAGTCTCCTCATGGAAGGCCGCGATCTTGCGCTTGATGCTCCTGAGGCGGGTGTCGAACTTGTCCTCGGCGAGGTTTTCCAGCACGTCGTATCGCATGATGTAGCCGGTGATGAACTCCGGGGAATCGGCATAGACGGGGATGCGGGAGTTGTGGGAGAGTTCCTCCTGCTTGTAGAACTGTTTGAGCGTCATGCTCTCCGGGGCGATGGCCGCGACCACGCGCGGAGTCATGACGTCGTAGGCCTTGATATCGTCCAACTTGATGATGTTCTGGATGACCTTGTTCTCGGAATTGTCGATGACGCCTTCCTCCTCGCCCATGTTCGCCATCGCGGACACCTCTTCCCGGGAGATGCCGGTGTCCGGTTCGTCCCCGGCGAGGGGACGGCGGATCAGTTCCACCAGCCACACCAGGGGATAGAGGATGACAATCAGCGCGCTCATGATCCGCGAGAGCCACAGGAGGTTCTTCCAGTGATAGGATCCGATGGTCTTCGGGATAATCTCCGAGAAAATGAGGATGAGGAGCGTCATCAGGGCCGATACGAGCCCGAACCACTGGCTTCCGAACAGGAGGGTGGCCTGCTGTCCCACACCGGCGGCACCGATGGTGTTGGCGATGGTGTTCAGGGCCAGGATGGCCGTCAGGGGGCGGTCCGGGTTGTCCTTGAGTTTGGAAAAGAGGATGGCGTTGCGGTCTCCTTCCTCCTCTTTCATGGTGATGTAGGAGATGGGGGTGGACATGAGGACCGACTCCAGCAGGGAACACAGGAAGGAGACGGCCAACGCTCCGAGTAGGAAAATGAGCAGCAGGGTCATGCGCTGAATAATGTCTTTTAACTTACAAATATAGCGTTTTAGGGCGGATTTTACTAATTTTGCAGGCCGATTATGAAAAAAGCGCCGTATCTTCTCCTCATGCTCCTCTGCATCTTTTCCGGATGCCGGGGGAGAAGGGTTGCGCCGGCATCTCAGCCGGTTCCGCTGGCGGATACGGCAGCCTCTTTCGTGCCTGTGTTCACCTCGGCTCCGCTCCCGGATTCCGTCGTGGCCCGGATGCGGGGTGTATCGTATCCGGAGGGCGCAGGGATCCGGCTCGATGATCTGCGTTATCTGCGCCTTTCCCATATCGGTTTCGACGGACGTCCGAAGGTGGGGGAGATGGTGTGCAACCGGGCCGTGGCGGAGGATCTGGTCGCCATTTTCAAGGCCTTGTATGAGGCCTGCTATCCCATCCGGAGTATCCGCCTGATCGACGATTTCGGCGGGGATGACGACGCCTCGATGGAGGCGGACAACACCTCCTGCTTCAACTATCGGCGCAAGACCGGGATGACGTCCCTCTCCAAGCATGCCCTGGGACTTGCCGTGGACGTCAATCCGCTGGAGAATCCCTATGTCCGCGGCTCCCGTGTCAAACCGGCGGGATCGGCCGACTTTGCGGACCGTTCGAAGGATTTTCCCCACAAGATCGACAAGAACGATCTATGCTACCGCCTTTTCCGGGAACACGGCTTCTCCTGGGGCGGCACCTGGCGCTCCGTCCAGGATTTCCAGCATTTCGAAAAATAACCCGATATTTCAAAATAAACGTCATTTCGAATAATAACCTGTCATTTCGAAAAACAACCTGTCATTTCGAGCTTGTCGAGAAATCTCTTATCTTTGCACCATGGAACAGCAGCACGACTTTTCGGAAGTTCTGGAAGTGGCCTCCATCGCCGGACATATCCTGCTTGAGAACGGGGCGGAGATCTCCCGCGTCGAGGACATCATGGCCCGGATTTCCACCTATTACGGGGTGGACCGGGGCAATTTCTTCGTCCTCTCGAACGGCATTTTCACTACCGGCAGTGCCGGGAAGGTGGAGAAGGCGGGCGGGCAGGCATCGACCTATGCCAACGTGGAGTTCATCCCCATCCGTCCCATCCAACTCCAGAAGGTCGTTCAGGTGAATCAGCTCAGCTACGACATTTCCGCGGGCAAATGCACGCTGGAAGAGGCCCGGACGCGCCTGGAAAGCATCCGCAACACCCCGGCCAAGCCCATGTGGGAGCAAACGCTGGGTTCCGCTTTCGGCGCCGCTGGCTTCTGCGCCGTCTTTGGCGGCGGCTGGCTGGACTGCGGTGCTGCCTTCGTTGTAGGCTCCCTGCTGAACGTATTCATTTTCCTCGTGAGCGGCCGCTATATGTCCCGCATCGTCGGCGGAATCTGTAATGCATTGGTAGCGACCCTGTTGTGCCTTGGATGCTACCGGATCGGCTTCGGGAACAGCCTCGCGAACATCATCATCGGCGCCATCATGCCGCTCATTCCCGGGGTTCCCTTCGTGAACGGCGTCCGGGACCTTGCGAATGCCGATTACCTGGCCGGTCTGACCCGGCTGACGGATGCTTTGCTGGGCTTTTTCTGCATCGCCATCGGCGTAAGTCTGGGCTTTATGCTGGACGGGGCCCTGGCCGGCGGACTGATTGAACTGAACGGCGTCTGGGCGAACCCGGAGACGGCCGGGCTCCTGATCCAGATGCTCGCTGCCTTTGTGGGCACCACCGCTTTCGCCATCCTGTTCGGCGTCCCGCGCAGGCAGTACGTTCCGGCGGGCATCGTCGGGGCGCTGGGCTGGCTTCTCTATCTCATCCTGTTCCGGCACGCAGGGATGTCCGTCGCGATGGCGACGCTGCTTTCTACCGTTTTCATCGGTGTCCTGTCGCGCGTTTTCGCCGTGGTGGAAAAGTGTCCGGCCGCCGTATTCCTCCTTTGCGGGATTTTCCCGCTTGTTCCCGGTGCCGGTGTCTTCTGGTGTACTTATTATTTGATTTCCAGCCAGATAGAACTTTCAAGCACGGCGGGTTTTACGGCCGCCAAGGTTGCAATCGCCATCGTGCTGGGCATTATCCTGGCCATGGAACTTCCGCAACGCTTCTTCTCCGGTCACCGTCGGTTCTCACATTAGGAAGAACATCGCCACACCTGCCATGCTCACAGCGACGCCGAGGATTTCCTTCAGGCGGACGGGCTGCTTGTACATGACGGCGTACGGGAGGATGATCAGCACCGGCGTCAGGGCCATCAGGGTGGAGGCGATGCCGGCGTCCGTGTACTGGACGGCCATCAGGGAGAGGGAAACGCCGAACACGGGACCGAACAGGGTGAGAATCAAGGCATAAGACATCCCCTTGCGGTCGTGGAAAGCCGCTCTCAGGCGGGGAAGTTCCTTTTGCAGGGCCATCAGGGCGATGAAACCGAGACTGCCGATGACGGCCCGGATCATCGTGGACGCGAAAGGGAGCATCGTGTCCATCAGTTCCGGCGCACTGGCGGGAACCGCCGCCTCATAATGCTGCATGCCGATCTTGCTCAGCACCAGTCCCACACCCTGGCCCGCACCGGCCCCGAGACCCAGCAGGACGCCTTTCAGGGGAAGGGTGAGTTTCAACGTATGCCCTTCGCCGCGGCTCAGGATGGAGATGGCGATGCCGCTCAGGGTGACGGCCATGGCGAGGATGGATTTCCAGGTGAGGGTTTCCCCGAGCAGGGCCCAGCCGGCGATGGCGGCCATCGGGGGAGCCAGCGTCATGAACAGCTGTCCGAACCGGGCGCCGATCGAGAGGTAGCAGTTGAAAAGACACCAGTCGCCGAATACATAGCCCACCAGGGCCGACAGCCCCAGCCAAAGCCACGCTTTCCCGTCGGCAAAGACCGGATAGGGATGGCCGAGGGTCATCCACAGGAGAATGGCCAGGAACAGCGAGGCAAGGACGAGACGGATGACGTTGGTGGTCATGGACCCCAGCCGGTGGCTGGCCTTGTCGGCAAAGATGGCGGTCACCGTCCAGGATACGGCGACAATGAGGGAAATGATTTCTCCAAGGTGCTGCATTGTGGGCGCAAAGATAGTGATTTTCAATAAAAATTAAGTATATTTGTAAATTGTACGCTACAACCTGACTCTAACCTATACCCATGTCTGTGAGAAAGACGACGATCCTGGAACGGGATGAACTGCAAAAGATGCTGGGCCTGAAAGGCTTCTTCGGACGCATGGCCGCCCGCCTTGTCTATAAGCTGCTGGAATTCGATGAAGTGAACCGGATCCACTCCAAGTTCTGCGACTCGGAGGGGCCGGCGTTCTCCGCCCATGTCCTGGAAGAAGTGGGCGTGAAATTCGAAATTCCCGCGGAGCAGTTGGACCGGATTCCCGGGGAGGGCGGTTTCATTACCGTCTCCAATCATCATTACGGAAGCATCGACGGGATGATCCTGAGTGAAGTCATCGGCTCAAGACGCCCTGATTATAAGATTCTTACCACTTTCTTCCTGTCCCTGATCCCGAGTCTGAAGGAGAGTTTCATCCCGGTGGACAACTTCTCTTCCGGCGGGGCCCGCAGCATTTCCGGTATCCGGACGGCCCTCGCTCATCTTGCGGACGGGAAGCCGCTGGGCTTGTTCCCGGCCGGGGAGGTTGCAACCTGGCAGAAGGGGAAAAACCGGACTGCGCTGCACGGCGGCCAAGTCGTCGAGGATATTCCCTGGGCCGAAAACATCGTCAAACTCGTCAGGAAGTCCGGATTCCCGGTCCTTCCGATCTATTTTGACGGCGGCAATTCCCGGATGTTCCACCTGCTGGGCCGGATCCATCCGCGCCTGAGGACCGTCCGCCTCATCCACGAGGTGTTCAACAAACGGGGAACGACCGTGAAGGTGCGGATCGGCCAGCCCATTCCTGCCGCCGAAATCGCCGGCATGGATATCCCGGCACTCGGGAAGTACCTCCGCAACCGTTGCTATGCCCTGGAGGCCCAGTGCATTCCCGGCCCTTCGCAGGTTGAATCCGTCCCCCTGGCGCCCCTGGCCGAACCCGTTCCGGCCGAACGGGTCCGTGCGGAGATGGACGCTTTGCGTGAGCGGATGTTGTTCGAAGTGGGGGAATACCGGGCCTATCTGCTTTCCGCCGACGAAGCGCCGCAGACCATGCAGGAACTGTACCGGCTTCGGGAAGAGACTTTCCGAGCCGTTGGAGAGGGAACGGGAAAACCCTTTGATACAGACGTTTACGACTCCTATTACAAGCAGATGATCCTCTGGCATGTGCCCGACGGTCAGATTGCCGGGGCTTATCGCCTGGGCTTCGGTCCGGAAATCATGAAAGCGCATGGCGGCGTGCCCGGTTTCTATTCGGCGACCCTGGTCCGGTACGGCGAGAAGGCGGCTGCGATGCTTTCCCGCTCGCTGGAACTCGGTCGCTCCTTCATCGTCCGGAAATACCAGCGGGACGTTCATCCGCTGCGCCTGCTGCTTACGGGACTGGCCGTATGCACGCTGAAATGCCCGGAAATGGTGTATTATTCCGGTCCGGTGAGTATCAGCAACGCCGTGCCGCATTTCTACAAAAGCCTGGTTACGCATTACTTGAAACGCGATTTCCCGCTCCCGGATGCGGAACAGGTAGCCATTCCTACGCATCCTTTCAAGCCGGATTTCCTGCGTGTGGACCCCGACGGCCTGCTGCAGATCCCGGACGGGAACATCGACCTGTTCGACCGCCTGCTGGCCGCCTTGTCGGACGGGAAGTACCGGCTTCCGGTACTCGTCCGCAAGTATTTCAGCTGCGGGGCCCGGCTGGTCCTTTTCAACGTGGACCCGGATTTCAGTGACTCCCTGGACGGGCTCATCTTTTTGAAATACAGCGACTTCCCGCAAAAGACCATCCGCGCCGTACTCCGGGGACTCCCGGAGGAACTGCAGGATGAACTCTGGCTTCACTTCTACGGAACCCCCAGAACCTGACGGCGATGGACTCTCCGGTATGGGTATATCTGCTCGGGCTCGCCGGCATGGGCATCTACGGCCTGAGGATCCTTATCCAGTGGTATCTTTCCGAGAAATCCCACCAGGTGGAGAATCCCGGTATCTACTGGGTCCTTTCCAGCATCGGCGCCGTGGTCCTGTATATCTACGGCTGGCTCCGGAAGGACTTCTCCATCATCTTCGGAGAAAGTGTCGGGTACTACATCTACATGTGGAACATCAGCGTGATGGGGCTGTACAAGAAGGTCCCGCGGATCGTCGTCATCGTCCAGGCCTTGTTTCCGCTGGTCATCCTCGGCCTCATCGTGCAGGACTGGGATACTTTCGTGGAAACATTTCTCCGCAATAAGGACGTACCCCCGCGGCTGCTGCTCTTCGGGGTCCTGGCGCAGTTCATCTATGAAATCCGCTCGCTGTACCAGCTCGTGTACAGCTACCGGCGCAAGCGTTCCTTCCTGCCGCTGGGGCACTGGGTACTGGCGGTCATCGGCTCCGCGATGATCATCATCTACGGCATCATCCGGCACGACTGGGTCCTGGCGATCGGGCAGTTCTCCATCGTGTTCTCCATCAGGAACCTGATGATTTCCATTGCCGAGGAGAAGAGGAAGAGGATCACTCCTCCTCCGTCTTCCGGAGATGCTTGATTTTCCGCACCGGGTCGCAGGTAAGCCCGATTCCCAGCTTGTTGAAGGTTTTCCGGTCCACTTCGCTGAGCATCACGGTGGAATGGACCTGCGCGCCCTTGAGGTTCGGAAGCTGGTCCAGGGCCAGCTTGCAGTTCTCGTCGATCAGGCTGATGATGGAGATCGAGACCAGCACTTCGTCCGTATGTAGCCGCGGGTTGTGCCCGTGCAGGTAATTGACCTTGGTCTTCTGGATCGGGGCGATCATCGTCTGGGGAATGAGTTTGACGTAGTGGGGGATGCCGGCCAGGTACTTCAGGGCGTTCAGCAGGAGGGCGGCGCTGGGGCCGAGCAGGGAACTGGTCTCCGCCGTCAGGATGGTCCCGTCCTCGAGCTCGATGGCGGCGGTGGCGGACTGGGCCTTTTCCAGCCTTTCCTTCGCCGCGACCGTGCTCCGGCGGTCGTCCGTGGTGATTTTCGCCTTCTTCATCAGGAGGGCGATCTTGGCCACTTCCGCTTCCGTGGCCTTTCCTTCGGCGAAATTGCAGATGGCCGTGTAGTAGCGGCGGATGATCTCCTGACGGGAGGCTTCGCGGCATACTTCATCGTCGCTGATGCAGTAGCCGGCCATGTTCACGCCCATGTCGGTCGGGGACTTGTAGGGGGAGTACCCGTAAATATCGTCGAAGAGGGCGTTCATCACGGGGAAGATCTCCACGTCGCGGTTGTAATTGACCGCCGTCTCGCCGTAGGCGTCCAGGTGGAAGGGGTCGATCATGTTCACGTCCTCGAGATCCGCCGTAGCGGCTTCGTAGGCCAGGTTGACGGGGTGGTTGAGCGGAAGGTTCCAGATGGGGAAGGTCTCGAACTTGGCGTAGCCGGCCTTGACGCCCCGTTTGTTCTCCTGATAGAGCTGGCTCAGGCACACGGCCATTTTGCCGCTTCCCGGACCGGGGGCCGTGACGACGACGAGCGGCTTGGTTGTTTCCACGTAGTCATTCTTGCCGAAACCCTCGTCCGAGTCGATGAGGGCGACGTTGTGCGGATACCCGTCGATGGTGTGATGGTAATAGACCCGGATGCCCATCCCTTCCAGGCGCTTGCGGTAGGCCTCGGCGCTGGACTGGCCGTTGAAGTGGGTGATGACGACGCTGTTCACGCTCAGGCCCCGCTCCATGAATTCGTCCCTGAGACGCAGCACGTCCATGTCGTAGGTGATGCCCAGGTCGCTCCGCACCTTGTTCTTTTCAATGTCCAGGGCACTGATGACGATGACGATTTCCGCGTCATCCTTCATCTGCATGAGCATCTTGAGCTTGCTGTCGGGCTCGAATCCGGGAAGCACCCGGGAGGCGTGGAAGTCATCGAAGAGCTTGCCTCCGAATTCCATGTAGAGTTTGTCGCCGAAAGTGGCGATGCGCTGTTTGATGTGCTCCGATTGGATTTTGAGATACTTCTCGTTGTCGAACCCGTATTTCATAAGTTGTGTTTTGCTGAATACGGGATGCAAAAGTAGGTATTTTTGCGCTTTATTCCAATTTAAACTGCTGACCTCCCTGCAAATTTATCCTGCGTCCCGGTGTCAGGCGCGGCAACGCCGCAGCCTCTGTTTGTTTATTTGACAAAAATGCGCTACATTAGCGACATTATTACCACAGGAATAACCTAATACTATGGATCCCGTCAAGATTATCGAGATTAAGAAAAGTGTCTTCGAGGACAATGACAAGGATGCGGACGCCCTCCGGGAGGAACTCAAACGCAAGGGGGTGTACCTGCTGAATCTCATGTCCTCGCCCGGAAGCGGCAAGACCACGACGCTCATCCGGACCATCAACCTGCTGAAGGACAAGCTCCGGATCGCGGTGATGGAGGCGGACATCGACTCGGACGTGGACGCTGTCAAGATCAAGGAAGCCACGGGCATCCAGTCCATCCAGCTGCATACGGGCGGGATGTGCCACCTGGACGCGGAGATGACGCGCCAGGGGCTGGAAGGCCTGGACCTGCGTGAAGTGGACCTCGCCATCCTGGAAAACGTCGGAAATCTCGTGTGCCCCGCCGAATTCGATACCGGAAGCTGCCGGAACGCGATGATCCTTTCCGTTCCGGAAGGGCATGACAAACCGCTCAAGTATCCGCTCATGTTCTCCGTCTGCGACCTTGTCCTCGTGAACAAGACGGACGTGATGCCGTATTTCGATTTTGACCTGGACAAGTGCCGGGAGTATGTCCGTATGCGGAACCCCCGGGCCGAGGTCATCCCCATCTGCGCCAAGACGGGCGAAGGTGTCGATGCCTTCGCCGACTGGATCCTCCGTGAAGTCAATAACTGGAAAACCAAAGCTTAGACACCATGCCTGAAATGTCCAAGAAGTTCGTGCCCAAGCATTTTGGGGACAAGAACCCGAACCCGAAACTCATCAAGTTTGTACGTCATGTCACGGACCGGATTCCGGGCAAGATCAAGATGACGACGGAAGCCCCCGAGTACTGGGGCCTCGCCTGCATCTTCGAGGACGAGATGGATCCCATCACCCGGGAAGCCTCCCTGGACCTGCTGCTGGACATGCTTCCCGGCAATCCGTTCAAGGTCCGCAAGCACTGGACGCGGGCCCAGCTTCATGAACTGAACCTCCGGCACCATTACGCTTCCACCGAGGCGGATTTCGACGCCCTGCTGGACAAGCTGGCCTATTTCGGGATGCTGGAATACGACTACGGGGACAAATATACCAAGGACGGTCCCGTTCCCGGCACGACCTACGAGCGCAAGGACCGCGTCTATTGGGTGCCCATGTTCGTCCCCGGCAGCGCCGAGTACACGAACATGAACGTGGAACTCATGGACAAGCATCCGGAACTGGCCATGTTCTTCGAGCGGATGACCTTCCTTCCGCTGGAAAAGATCACCCCGAGCGTGCCCATGGGCGGCTCCGGCATCGGCATGCACGTCATCCCGGTGGAAAAGGCCATTTCCATGGAGAACCAGTCCGTGGACATCGAACATATCTCTTATTGGCTCAAGAAATATGAGGGCCATATCGGCGTGGGCATCTGCTCCTGCCGTTACGGCCGGAAGAAACTGGACGAGGGCTGTGCCGACGATTACCGCGACTGGTGCATCGGCGTCGGGGACATGGCCGATTACCTCCGGGAAACCGGCCGCGGCCACGATATCACCTACGACGAGGCGATGGCCATCCTCAAGAAGGCGGAGGACCATGGTTTCGTCCACCAGATCACCAACATCGACGGGGAAGGGAAGATTTTCGCCATCTGCAACTGCAACGTCAAGATCTGTAACGCCTTGCGTACCTCGCAGCTGTTCAATACGCCCAACATGTCCCGGAGCGCTTACGTCGCCGAGGTGGAGAAGGACAAATGTGTCGCCTGCGGCCGCTGCGTGGAGTACTGCCCGGCCGGCGCGGTGAAGCTGGGACAGAAGCTGTGCACTTCGCACGGTGAAATCAAGTATCCCAAGCATGAGCTTCCGGATGCCACGAAATGGGGTCCGCATAAGTGGACCGAGGACTATCGGGACAAGAACCGGATCAACTGCTATCCCACGGGCACTTCGCCCTGCAAGACGGCCTGTCCCGCCCATATCGCCGTCCAGGGTTACCTCAAGAAGGCCGCCGAAGGCAAATACCGCGAGGCGCTCGAACTGATCAAGCGCGAGAACCCGTTCCCGGCCGTGTGCGGACGCATCTGCAACCGCCGCTGCGAGGACGCCTGCACGCGCGGGACCATCGACCAGCCCATCGCCATCGACGCGGTGAAGAAGTTCATCGCCGAACAGGACCTCCATGCCGGACACCGCTTCGTGCCGGAGGTCAACATCTGCTCCAATGTCCAGGACCGCTGGGAGGAGAAGATCGCCATTATCGGCGGCGGTCCGGCCGGCCTGAGCTGCGCCTATTACCTGGCGACCATGGGTTACAAGCCCACGGTCTTCGAGCGCAACGAAGAACCCGGCGGCATGCTCCGCTACGGCATTCCTTCCTATAAGCTGGACAAGGACGTCATCAAGGCGGAGATCGACATCATGCGTGAGATCGGCGTGGAGATCCGCACCGGCGTGGAAGTGGGGAAGGATGTGACCATCGCCGGCCTGCGCGAACAGGGCTACAAGGGCTTCTACGTGGCCATCGGCTGCCAGGGCGGCCGGCTGCCCGGTGTCCCGGGCGAGACGCTTCCGGGCACTTCCACCGCCATCGACTTCCTGCACAAGGCCAATACCGGCAAGGAAAAGGTCACCGGGAAGGTCGTCGTCGTAGGCGGCGGCAATGTCGCCATCGACGCGGCCCGGGTCGCCCTGCGCAGTGGCGCCTCCTCCGTGACGATGCTTTCGCTGGAGACGGAGGACATCATGCCCGCTTCGCTGGAAGAGCGCCGGGAAGCCCGGGAAGACGGGGTGGACATCCGTCCGGGCTGGGGCCCGAAGGAGGTACTGGGTACGGACAAGGTCACCGGCATCGTGTTCAAGAAGTGCACGTCCGTCTTTGACGAGAATCATAAGTTCGCCCCGAAATACGATGAGAATGAGCTGATTACCCTGGAGGCGGATGCGGTTGTCTTCGCCATCGGCCAGACGGTCATCCTGAAGGATCTCCTGAAGGACACGAAGGTGGAGTTCTTCCGCGGGGTGTATCCCGTGGCGGACAAGCTCACCTACCAGACCGCCGAGCCGGACATCTTCGTGGGCGGCGACTGCTTCACGGGTCCCAAGTTCGCCATCGACGCCATCGCGGCGGGCAAGGAAGCCGCCGAGTCGCTGCACCGCTTCGTCCAGCACGGACACATGACCATCGGCCGGAACCGGCGGGATTTCATCGAACTCAACAAAGGCGACATCGTCGTCCCGTCGTATGACAATTCCTCCCGCCAGGAGCCCGGAGTCGCCGCCGTCAGCAATCCTTTCAAGGAGTACCACCTGACCCTCACGGAGGAGCAGGTACGCAAGGAGACGGCCCGCTGCTTGTCCTGCGGCGCCTCCGTCGTGGACGAGAACAAGTGCATCGGCTGCGGCGTGTGCACCACCAAGTGCGGCTTCGACGCCATCCACCTGCACCGGGTCCATCCGGAAGCCAGCGTCATGCGTACTTCCGAGGACAAGTTCGGCGGAATCCTTCCGTACATGCTCAAGCGTACGGGGAAGATCCTCTTGAACAAGAAGTAGATGGCCGGTCGCGGCCGGCCATGACGTCTTTTCCGACATTCCCGGCCTGACCGGGAATCCATAGCAGAATGCATGAATTAGGAATCGTTTTCTACATCATCCGCGACGTCAAGAAGGCGGCGCAGGAAAACGGTGTGGAGCATGTCGATGCCGTCGTCATGGACATCGGCGAAGTCTCCACGATCGTTCCCGGGTACCTGACGGACTGCTGGCGCTGGGCGGCGGACAAGGAAGACATCCTGCGGGGCGCTGAACTGAAGATCAATACGGTGCCGGCCGTCTCCTGGTGCGAAGACTGCCGGCTGGAATTCGGCACCGTCCTGCATGGGAAGACCTGTCCCTGCTGCGGGGGAGGGAATACGTACCTCCTTCGCGGCAATGAGGTGGAAATCAAACAAATAGAAGTAAAGGAAAAACCTTAACCAATTTTATCAGATATGTTCTTCCAAGTTTATGGCGCGAATGCGCTTTCCCAGTGGGGAATGCTGATCGTGGTCCTTCTCGGTCTCATTCTCCTCAATGAATTCGCCCGCAGGACCAAGCTCGGCGGGATTATCACCTTCCTGGTCGTTCCCGTGGCCCTTACGATCTACTTCCTGGCCATCGCCATCGGTGTCCGCACCGGTGCCGACTGGGCGCTGAACAACCAGACCCACATCTACATGCAGGGCTGGTTCCATTATGCCAAGCTCTACGCCGCCACGGCAGGCTGCATCGGCTTCATGATGATCAAGTACAAGTGGGGCATCGGCGCCAAGCACTGGTTCAAGCCCTTCCCGTTCGTCATCGTGGCCATCAACATCCTGATCGCCTGCGTGTCCGACTTCGAGTCCGCCGTCATGGGCTGGAACAAGTGGTGGCTTACCTCCGAGGGTGTCTGGCAGTATGGTGGCTGGCACAATGTGATGAACGGCGTCGCCGGCTTGATGAACATCTTCTGCATGACCGCCTGGTGGAACGTGTATCCTTCCAAGGACAGGAAGGACATGATCTGGGCCGACATGACCTGGGTCTATATCCTCGTCTATGACATCTGGAACTTCGCCTATACGTACAACTGCCTGCCGACGCACAGCTGGTACTGCGGTGTCGCCCTGCTGCTCGCCCCGACCGTGGCCGCCCTCTGCTGGAACCGCGGAGGCTGGATCCAGAACCGCGCCAATACGCTGGCCATCTGGTGCATGTTCGCCCAGGTGTTCCCGCTCTTCCAGGAAACCTTCAAGAACGGCCAGCAGTGGTTCTCCTGGGCGACGCTGCCCGTCCTGTACCCGGAAGGTGTCCAGACCATCAGCAAACTCTATGAGGCGGCCGGTGCCGAGGCTGCGACCGTCGGGACGACCGTGGATCCGTCCGTCGTTGCGGCCAATCCTACGATGATGGTCGTCATCAGCGCCCTTGCGCTCATCACCAACGCCGTCGCCCTCGGTTACATCTTCTACCAGGCCAGGAAGCGCCACATCAACCCGTACAAGGAGGATGTCTTCGTGGACCAGCAGTACTACAAGGATGCGATGGCCCGCGCCGACCTGTCCTAATCGTTTGAATCTCTGACTGAAGGCCGTCACGGTAATCCCGTGGCGGCTTTTTGTTTCTGTGAGAAAAAGCACTATCTTTGTCCCGGATATGGAGAAAAAAAGGCGCATCCTTTCCCTGATTCTGCTGGCAGTTTTCCTGCCGGCCTTCTTTGCGTCGATCCTCCATACGCACCAGGAAACCATCGAGATATCGGCGGAATGCACCGAATGCGTCCACCATCTCCCGCACGCCGGCCATGTCCGTGCCTATGACGGAGGCCTGTCCGACTGCCTCCTGTGCCATTTCCTGGGACTTCCCTTCGTCATTTCCCTGGCCGCCGTCATCCTGCCTTCGGCCCATCGTTTCGATTTCCTGTACAGTTTCCTGAGCCGGCCGTTCGTCACTTCTGTCGTCCGGCTGGGGCAGCCCCGCGCCCCGCCTGTGTTTTCTGCCCGGTAAGTCCCTTTCAGAAAACAGATTAAACAGGAAAACATGATTGCAACCATCCTGGCTGCCTTCATGCTGCAGGTACAGGACACCACCGAGGTACTGGGCCCCGCGACCATCTATGGAGAGTCGCAGCGGCAGGAACTCATGCACCTGACCCTGGGCAGCGTGGAAGTGGGCCGGAACTATATCGAGAACAATTTCTCCGGAACCCTCATGCAGAGCCTGAGCGCCATTCCCGGCGTGCAGGCCCGCTCCATCGGCTCCGGACAGTCCAAACCCGCCATCCGCGGGCTGGGATTCAACCGGATCGCCGTCGCCGTGGACGGCATCAAGCACGAAGGACAGCAGTGGGGCGACGACCACGGACTGGAAATCGACCAGTTCTCCGTGGACCGGATCGAGGTCGTCAAGGGGCCCGGCGCACTGATGTACGGCTCCGACGCCATCGGCGGGGTCCTGGGCATCTATACCAATTACCTGCCTGTGGAACCGTTCGAGGAGCGTGTGAACCTCTTCGGACGAAGCAACAACCTGTCGGCGGGGATATCGACCCGGCTGCAGGGGAGGAAGGAGCACTTTTACTGGCGCCTCCACCTGACCGGGACGGATTATGCCGATTACAAGGTTCCGGCGGACGAAATCGAGTATTATTCCTACCGGATTCCCCTGAAAGACGGCACCTTGCGCAATACCGCCGGACGGGAGGCAGACGCTGCCCTGACCCTGGGATACGTCGGCACGCATTTCCGCAACGATTTCAAGGTCTCGGATACCTGGGCGAAAAGCGGCTTCTTCGCCAATGCCCATGGCCTGGAGGTCCGGTTGTCGGACATCGACTACGATGCTTCCCGGCGGGATATCGACCTGCCCTGGCAGAGCGTGAACCACTTTACCGTCCACAACCACTCCCATTACCATGGGACCGGATTCACCCTGGACGGGGATCTGGCCTGGCAGTGGAACCACCGGCAGGAGCGCTCCGAGCCCGTGTCGCACGGCTATATGCCCGTCCCGCCGGACGATCTGGAAAGGGAATTCCAGAAGCATACCCTGACCGGAAAACTGGGCGGGAAGGTGGATTTCTCCCCCCGGAACCAGCTTCAGGCAGGTGCCGATGCCGAATTCCAGCACAACCGCCGGAACGGCTGGGGCTTCATCATCCCGGATTTCGAGACGCTTTCCGGAGGAGTCTTCGTCATCGACCGGCATACTTTCTCGGATGCCCTGAACGTAAATGCCGGTGTCCGTTACGATCATGTTTACACCTCCATCCACAGTTATCGGGACTGGTTCACGACGCCGGACGAAAGCGGGACGCCCGTTTACAAAGAGCGTTCCGGTGACATCCTGCGGCAATTTGACAGTTTCACCTGGTCGGCCGGAGTTGCCTGGAGTCCTGGCCGCTGGGTGTTCAAGGCCAATGTGGGCAAGAGCTTCCGCGTCCCCATCCCCAAGGAACTGGGGGCGGACGGCGTGAACTACCATATCTTCCGCTACGAAAAAGGTTTGCCGGACCTGGATCCCGAACAGTCCTATCAACTGGATGCGGGCATCAACTGGATCGGAGAGCGCCTGACCCTGAGGCTGGATCCCTATTTCAACTGGTTCCCGAACTACATCTACCTGAATCCCGGCTCCAACTATTATGAGGGGCTTCAGATGTACACGTACACGCAGGCGCAGGTGATCCGGACTGGTTTCGAGGCGCAGGCCGTGTGGACCCTGTCCAGGCACTGGGAACTGGAAGCGAAAGGGGAGTACCTCTATGCCCGGCAGATGTCCGGTGCCAAGAAAGGATACACCCTGCCCTTCTGTCCGCCCTGGAAGGCCGATGTCAGCGCGAAGTATTCCTTCCCGGAAGACGGTTTCATGAAACTGGACGTCCGTATAGCCGGAGCCCAGCATGAAATTGTCCCGCCCGAGAAGCCTACCGACGGATGGTACACCCTCAATCTTTCCGCCGGAAAATCCTTCCGTATCGGGAAGACACGCTTAAAGACCGGTCTGCAGGTGGACAACCTCCTGAACCGGCGCTATTACGACCATACAAGTTATTACCGACTCATCGGAGTCCCGGAGCCGGGCATCAACGCCTCGCTTATGCTGGGACTCGAGTTTTAAAAAATCGATTGACATGAAAACGAACATAATCATCCCCGCTGCGGCACTCGCCGCCTTTACGCTGCTTCTGGTTTGCTGCGGCAAGACCAAGGAAAAAGACATGATCCCGCCGGAAATCATCGCCGTGGGGGATTATACTTCTCCGCTGAACTGCCAGGAATTCCATGTCGGCGGCGTCCTTCCCTTCGCCTGGGCTTTCTCCGACAATGAAGAGTTGGGCTCTTTCAACATCGAAATCCACAGCAACCACGACCACCACACCCATAGTACCGAAGCGGAAGAATGCCCGGAACATGAGGAGGGACACGATCACGGCGATCCCGTGAATCCGTGGGTATTCAACAAGGACTATGCGATTCCTGCGGGCACCTCATACTATGAAGCCGACATCAAGATTCCCATTCCGGAAGGCATCGACCCGGGCGAGTACCATTTCATGATCCGGGTGACCGACATTTCCGGCTGGCAGGAGATCAAATCCGTTGCCATCCATATCGAAGAAGGGGAATGATGCGTGCTGAGTGCTTGCTGCTTGCAAATTGTTTTGTAACTTTGTTTCCGCTGACGAATTGTTTTATCAAGGAATGACACTATGACCGACTTTCGTAAAATCGTTTTCGGAAAAACGGATGCCCGGGCTGAGAGCGCCGAGTGTCCGAATCTGGCTATCGACGGGTATTTCCCGGTTGACAACATCGACGAGAAGATACTGGAATTGAATCCCTTCCTTATCCTGGGAAGCAAGGGCTCCGGCAAGACCGCGCTTTCGGAGTTTCTGAAGCTGACCGCCGACGGGGATACGATCGTGGATCAGCTCTTCCTGAAAGAGTTTCCGTACAATATCTACGGTAGGATCGTTTCCGAAAACAGTGATCCCGAGGTACAGTACAAGTTGGCCTGGCGATGGATTCTGCTTGTCCACGTCCTGCAAAACCTGATCGCTGACAAAGATGCAAGGCCGTCCACAAAGAAAGACTTGCGGAAGGCAACTGAATTCCTGGCGCAATCAGGCTTGATGGAAATCATCACGTTGTCCGATCTGGTCAAGATGAAATCCAGTTTCAGCGTGAAAGCCTTTTCCATGGAGCATACCACCAGCGAGGAGACGGCGAGCGTCTCCCTGGACTTGATTGTCAACTATGTCAAGGACCTGGTCGTCGGTTTCAAGGAGACCCATCGCCATATCCTCGTCGTTGACGGTATTGATTCGTTTCTCTTCTCGCCGGTAAAGCATTATCCCTCCCTGGTGGCCCTGATCGACGAGGCGAAGGATCTGAATCTCTTTTTCCGGGAGAAGGATCTGCCTGCCAAAATCATCCTCCTGTGCAGGACGGACCTCTTCGAACAATTGCCGGATCCGAATAAGAACAAGATCCGCCGGGATTATGCTTACCTTCTCGATTGGTATGAAAAAGATGTGTCGGGGGAAAACCGTTTGATAACGATTGCCAATATGCGTACCCGTCTGGTCTATCCGGAGGTTGAAGACATGTTTTCGGAGTTCTTCCCCTCCGGTTCTGCGGGTGACGACATCCGTTCGGAATTGCTGGGCTACACGCGCCATACCCCCAGGGATTTCATGCAATTGCTGGTATCCATACAGCAGAACTGTCCTGAATCCAAGGTATCGGAAAAAGCGATTGAGCGGGGTCTTGCCGATTATTCGACAGATTACTTCATCCCCGAAATCAGGGACGAAATGGCGGGCTATCTTCCTTTCGACGATATCGACAGGGTCATGGGAATCCTGTCTTCCTTCCGTTCCCGGGAGTTTTCGTCCAGCGCTTTCGACCAGGCGCTCCGGGAATCCGCCTTGACATCCGGTCTGTCATCCACAGACATCCTGAAGGTCTTATTTGATTGCGGCGCCATCGGCTGCATCCATCCTTCGGGGGACGGGAGTCAGCCAGGCGTTGTCTTCAAGTATCAGGACAGGCATTCCGCGGTTTCTCAGAGTGACCGTTTCCTGTTACATAACGGGTTGTGCAAGGGCATGAATGTCAATCATTGATCTTCCATTGATCTTCTTCCCTCGTTCATTTGCCTAGAAATAATCCGCGGAGGAACAATTATTGCAGGTAAGTTCAGATATGGACTTAACTGCAATTCTTTCTTCTGTACTGACACTGCTGGCCGGAATCGGCGTATTCCTGATTGCGTGTCAGATGATGAGCTCCAATCTCGAGGCGGCGAGCTCCGAAAGACTGAAAAAACTTTTCTCGAAAGCTTCTGACAACAAACTGCTGGGCGTAGGGATCGGTGCCCTGGGTACGGCTGCCATCCAGAGTTCCGGAGCGACGACCGTGATGACCATCGGTTTTGTCAATGCCGGCATCATTTCCCTGGCCCAGGCGGCCACCATCATCTATGGTGCCAATATCGGTACGACAGTGACGGCGCAAATCGTCGCCCTGGGTATGTTCGGCGGGAATTCGGTGTCCACCAGCGTCATTTTCTCCGCCTTTGCGGGTCTCGGCGCTTTCATCAGCCTGTTTGCCAAGCGGAGCACCTACAAGACCGTGGGCGGAATCCTGGCCGGGTTCGGCCTTCTGTTCGTCGGTCTGGAACTCATGAGCGGTTCCATGGAGGCGTTCGCGGCACTGGAAGGGGTAAAGACGTTCCTGGCCGGAATCGGCAATCCGATCCTGCTGGTACTGCTCGGCGCCTTGTTCACGGCCATTATCCAGAGTTCTTCGGTGATGACATCCATCGCCCTTGCCATGGTCGTGACGGGGCTTATCGGCATAGACCAGGGTATTTATCTGACCATGGGTTCCAATATCGGTTCCTGCGTCGTGGCGGTCATCGCGGGTGCCACCAGCGGTACCAATGCCAAGCGGACGGCCCTTATCCACCTGCTGTTCAACTGCGCGGGCGTCGTGCTCTTCATGCTGGCCGCCTGGGTGCTCGGCTGGTTTGACGTCTCCTACGGGAGTCTGTTCGAGAAACTCTTCCCGTCGGCTCCGCAGATCCAGCTAGCGATGTTCCATACCTTCTTCAATACGGTGACCGTCGCCATCATGCTGCCCCTCACGGGGGCCCTGGTCGCCCTGGTCAAGCGGCTGATTCCTGAGAAACCTGTTGTGCGGGATCAGGAGTTCACCCTGCGTTATGTGGATGACAACATGCTCCGGACGCCGCCTGTGGCCGTTTCGCAGGTCAAGCGGGAAATCCTCCGGATGGCCGACATTGCCCTTCAGAATGTGGACCGCAGTCTGGAGATGGCTACGCAGCTGGATTTTTCCGGGAAAAGTGTCTTTGAACGGGATGAGCGGCAGCTGAACTTCATCAACCGGGAACTGATCGCCTTCGTCGTGAAGCTGAGCGGAAAAAGCGGGCTGGGCGAAAAAGACCGGACTTACCTGTCCAGTACGTACCGGAGTGTCCGCGACCTGGAGAGAATCGGTGACTATGCGGAGAACATCGTGGAATACGCCGTCGCCCTGTCCGATTCTTCCCAGCAGTTCTCGGACGATGCCAAGTATGAGATTAGCCAGTTGAAAGAACTGCTGCACCGGCTGTACAAATCGGCCCTGGAGGCCTATACGAACGAAGATCTGTCGGCCCTGGAGCAGGCCAACGCCATCGAGGAGCAGGTCGACGACTACACCCGGAGGATGGAAGAAGGGCATGTCGAACGGATGGAAAAGGGGATATGCACCCCTTCCGTCGGCGCCCAGTATCTGGAACTGTCTTCCAACGCCGAGCGTATCGCCGACCACATGATCAACCTCGCGAAAACGATCCGCTCCCTGCAGCCTTTCCGGACTTCTTCCCTGCATCCGGCCCGAGCCGGAGTTTAACCCATCGAGCCGCCCAAGGCCCGGATACAGGGATTCGGCCATACCCTGACTATCTTGCGGACAGAAATTCCGTCGGGGAGCGGCCGGTTATCCTTTTGAAGAGCCGGCTGAAGTGATGCGGGTAGTTGAACCCCAGCAGGTCGGCCACCTCACCCACACCGAGGCCCTTCATCAGCAGGTTCTTGGCTTCTCCGATAACGAACTGGTGGATATAGCCGATGGCTGTTCCGCCGGTCTCCTGACGGACCAGGTCACCGAAATAGTGGGCGGAATAAGCCAGCTCCGAAGCGCACCAGGCTACGGTGGGAATCCCGGTCTCCTGCTGGCGCCCCTGTGTAAAATAATCCTCCAGCAGGCGGTGGAAGCGTTTGAGGATGTCGCTTTCCCCTTTTTCCACTTCGGCCCGCTGCCGCTGGTAGATGCGGTTGCAATAACTCAGGATGAGCTGAAGGTAGTTCACGATGATGCTCCGGAACACCGGAGAATCGGTATATTCCTGCAATTCCGTCCGCAAGGTGGAAAGGAGCAGGGAAAACCGTTCCCATTCCTTCTGTTCCATCCGGAGGGCCTCCGTTGCAAAGTAGGAGAAAAACGGGTAGTCCGGCTGAAGCAGCTCCGGTGACCAGAGCAATGCCCATCCATTGATATACAGCGGTGTGCCGTTGTCTTCGGCTCCGCCGACCTGACCGGGTGCAACCGCAATGATGGAACGGTCGCCGACGACGATGGACTTGGTGCCGTAGGACAGGTATTTCGGGAATTGCTGCTGAATGAACAGTCCGTACACGCCGTAATTGTTCAGGCTGTTGCGGAAAGGGGAGACTTCGTCATAGCGGATCAGGGCTATCTGCTGATGCAGCACCGGCGCCCCCACGTACTCCGCATAAACGTTGGGATGATCGACCTTGAGAATCTTCTTCATGATGATGCAAAGATAGCAAAATCCGCGAAATTGGTAGATATTCGCCCCATATCGGCACAAAAAGTCGATTCTGTTCCCATACCTTTGCAACATGAAAAAAGCAATAACCCTCGCTGTAGCGGCGGCCATGCTGCTCAGCTGCAAACAAAACCAGGATATGAAAACTTTGACCCTTACCCAGGAATGGGACAAGACCTTCGCCCTGAGCGAAAAGGTGAATCACCGGAAAGTGACGTTTGACAACCAGTTCGGCTTTACCCTTGCGGCCGACCTGTATGAACCCAAGGCCGCAGACGGGAAACTTCCCGCGATCGCAGTGAGCGGCCCGTTCGGTGCCAGCAAGGAGCAGTCCAGCGGCCTTTACGCCATGAATATGGCCGAGCGCGGATTCGTCACGCTTGCTTTCGACCCTTCCTTCACCGGGGAAAGCAGCGGAGAACCCCGCGGCACCACTTCGCCCGACATCAATACGGAGGACTTCCTGGCGGCGGTCGATTTCCTGTCCCGGCAGGAGAACGTGGATCCGGAGCGCATCGGCATCATCGGAATCTGCGGCTGGGGCGGCATCGGCCTCAATGCGGCGGCTGCCGATACCCGGATCAAGGCTTCGGCCATCATTACGATGTACGACATGACCCGCAACAGCGGCAACGGCTATTTCGATGCGGCCGACAATGAAGCTGCCCGCCACGCGATGCGGGAGACCCTTTCCGGCCTGCGCCTGACCAATCCGATGGCGATGACCGGTGGTGTGGTGGACCCGCTCCCGGAGGATGCCCCTCAGTTCGTGAAGGATTACCACGACTATTACAAGTCTCCGCGCGGTTACCATTCCCGCAGCGGCAATTCCAACGACGGCGGTCGGATCATCGGTGTCCAGGCCTATAACAACGCCCGTTTCCTCTTTTATATCAACGAGATCCGTTCGGCGGTCCTGATCGTCCACGGGGAAAACGCCCATTCCCGCTATATGGGAGAATCGGCCTATCACTACATGGTGAAAGGCAAGGCCGAGGGTTATCCGTTTGTCGGGAAACCCAATCCCGTGCCTGAAAACAAGGAACTCTGCATCGTTCCCGGAGCTACACACTGCGATCTGTATGACGGCGGCTGGACCGGCCCCGAAGGAACGGGCGAGCCCAGGAACCTGATTCCTTTCGACAAAATCGACTCGTTCTTCCGGACATACCTGAAGTAATGCGCCCCGTGAAGTTCCTTTCCCTGGCTGTCGCCATCAGTCTCCTGGCATCCTCCTGCACGCCTGTTCCGGTTCCCCAAGGACCGGAAGGCGGGCCGGAAATGCCCGAAAAAGACGACACGACGGGGACAACGCAATCCGAAGAAACCATGACGATTACGATTACCGTCGGCAACCGGGTGTTCAAGGCCGATATCGAAGACACGGAAACCGGGAAAGCCTTTCTGGCCAAACTGCCGCTTACCCTGGATATGAGCGAGTTGAACGGCAACGAGAAGTACAGCTACGGGGTCTCCCTGCCCAAAGCCGACAAGTATTGCAGCAGCATTGCAGCCGGAGACCTGATGCTTTTCGGCGGAAGCTGCCTGGTCCTGTTCTATGGTCCGGCCGGCGGCTACAGTTATACCCGTATCGGCAGAGTGCAATCGACCGACGGACTCGCCGCCGCGTTGGGAAAGGGCTCGGTCCGGGTCCGGTTCGGGAAAGAATAGTTCCGGCTTCCGACATCCCCCTCAGCATCACCCTCAGTCGAGGGTGATGCTGTCGATTCTCAGGCGGAGGATTCCGGAGGGGACCCGGGCCTCGACGATCTCGCCGACCTTCTTTCCCATCAGCGCGGCCCCGATCGGGGATTTCAACGAGATCTTGCCGGCTTCGAGGTCCATCTCGTGGGGACTGACAATCTCGAATTCCATGCGGGTATCGGTGGAGAGGTTCGTGAATCCGACCCTGCTCAGCAGGCAAACCCTGTCTCTGGGGAGGACGCCGGGGTCCACGACGCGGGAATGCTCGAGGATTTTCTGCAGGAAACGGATCCGGCTGATGGTCTTCGCCTGGATCCGCCTTGCTTCGCGGTATCCCGCATTGTCGCTCCGGTCCCCTTGGGCGCTGGCTTCCGCGAGATCCTCCTGCACCTTGGGATAGGCCACGTTGATCAGGTGCTTCAACTCGGCGGCAATTTCGTCGTATCGTTGTCTGGACAGATATTCCATAGTACAAATGTACGCTTTTTTGCTGAAACAGCCGCGGCCACCCCTGAAAGGAAACTGTCAGACTCACATGGCATGAGTGATGAAATCGTTTTCCGGCCGATGCGCCGGTTCAAGCAGGAAGCGAGCCGGGAAGAGTGCCTTTCGATCCTGGAAAGCGCTCCTCGCGGAATCCTTTCCGTTCACGGAGAGAACGGATACCCGTACGGTATCCCGATGAATTATTTCCTCGCCGACGGCAGGATCTATTTCCATTGTGCCCCGGAAGGGCATAAGCTGGACGCCGTCCGGGCGGATGAGAAAGTGTGTTTCACCGTCCTCTCCGAACCGGTGAAGAATCCCGGCGAATGGTGGAACTGTTTCACCAGCGTCATCTGCTTCGGACGCGTGGCCGAAGTAAAGGATGAAGCGCGGAAAAACGCCCTCTTGCGCACGCTCGGCAGGAAATTGTTCCCGGCCGGCTACGACATCGAGGCCGATATGGCCAGGAATGCGCATCGGGCTTTGATCCTGGAACTGACGATCGATCACATGACCGGGAAGCGGGTCCGTGAGAAGTAAGAAAACTCAAGTTCGTGCCGAGGATTTCATCGGCGAGCGTTTACATTCTTTTCTTGCTGTCGGTTCCGGCTCCGGTGCCGCGGTACTTGCTCTGTGCCTTGTTGAAGGTGTAGCGGACGGAGAATTTGATTTTCTGCGTATCCAGCACATTGGTCTGTCGGATTGTATGGCTGCCGAAGTCTGAAACCACGTTATAATGGGCCAGTCCGGCCAGGTCGGCGCCTTCCAGGCGCAGGACCAGGGAGCCATCCTGAAGGAGTGTTTTCTGCACGGCGGCCCTTATGTCGCAATATGCGCTCGTGAGGCGCAGGTTGCCGGAATATCCTTTCGACTGTATCACGCCTCCAAGCTCGAACTGCCAGCCGCCTTTCACGGAGAATGTGTTGAACAGCTGGGCAAACAGGATCGGCTTGTCATTGAACGACGTCACACGTTTGCCGGAAGCCTCGCGGGGATCCTCCACATGGATGCTGAGCCGCTGTCCCTGGATCCCCATCGTATAGTTCATCGACCAGAGGCCGACCGTCGGCGTCAGATTTACGAAAGCCGAGAACATCCGGAAGGGCGTCTCGATATTGCGAGGTTTGACCAGCACCACACCGTCGTTCCCGTACGGAGAGGACCAGGTCATGATCGCGTCATCCGTGCGGGTATAATTGGCCATGAATGTGACGAACTTCCAGATAGCCGTGGCGCTGATGTTATGGGACAGCTCCGGCTGCAGCTGCGCATTGCCGCTCTGCCAGATGTACCGGCTGTTGTAGCGGATGGCACTGGACAGGTTGGCATAGTTGGGCCTGCGGGTCTTGGCGCTGTAATTAAGCATCATCTGCACAGGGCCGATTGCATTCGCGTAGGAAACGTCGGGGAACCAGTTGCCATATTCGCGCTTCAGATTGTTTCCCGGGGACAAGGCATCCTCATAGGCGTACCGCACATATTCATAACGGACGCCCGCATTCATCTGTCCGAATTTGGGGAGCATGAAGGCATAGGAGGCAAACCCGGCATAGTTGTCCTCTTTCACAGTCGCCTGCGAGGCCGGAATGGAAATGCCATCGACGGAATAATTGTCCTTCCGCCTGGAGAAGGTTTCCTCCGTTCCGGCCTGCAACCGCCCTTTCCAGACGGGGTAGGAGAGGACGGCTTTGGCCGCATACAGGCGGCCTGTGCTGTTGCTGCCGCTCTGGATGGCGGCATTGTGCGTCATGTCGCTGGTTTCCATGGATACAGACTTGGAACTGTCGTCGGTCCCGTAGTAGTCCAGATTGACGTCGACTCCCAGTTTTTGAGCGATAAGACCGTTGTAATAGAGGTTCCCTCCCAGATTGTACGGCGTAAGCTCTCCCAGCGTGTCATCGGAAGTCGTAGTGAGCCGGTCGGTAAGCGCTCCGTTCTCATAGACATTGTCGTTCACTACGGTATGGACATCATAGGTCAAGTGTCGTCCCCATTCGATTTTCCCGCCCAGGAAATGGTTGTCGGCCATCTGCCAGTTCACGCCTGCGTTCCCGTAAACGGAACTGCCGGCATACTCGTTGCGAAGGTCCCCTTTGTTCTCGAAGATCCAGTCTGTTCCGTCGGACATCTTTCCGAAACTCGCTTCTCCAGATCGCTGAGCTGGCGCGAAGTATTCCGCGCGTAGTTGACTCCGCCGAAAAGGTCCACGCCACCCCTCCGGTAATTCACATTCACGCCTACGAAAGGGTCATTGCCCTTGGCCCAGCGGAGAGATTGGGCGTCCGAAGCGTTGAAATCGAAGCCGAAGCCGTCTCCCTGACGGCGGATGGTACGGATGCGGACCACGCTCTTTACGGTCGCATCATATTGGGATCCGGGATTGGTAATCACCTCAATGCTCTGGATCTCATTACTTTGCAGACGATCCAGCTCACTGCTGTCCGTCACCCTTCGCCCGTTGATATAAACAAGGGGAGTGCCCTTGCCGATGACCTCCAGGCCGTTCTGCCCTTTGATCATGCCGGGCGTTTTTGCAAGCACGTCCTTGGCGGTCCCGGCATTCTCTAACACCGACCCCCGGACACTGGTCTGCAAGCCTTCACCGGTCAGTTTCGTCTTGGGAATGACGGCAGTAATGGCGGCACCTTCCAGCATGGCTTTATCTTCCTGGAGGATGATAACCGCCCCGTCCACCGGTGCCAGATACTGCGTTTGATATCCAAGGATGGAAACCATCAGGATACCATCCGTCTCCGAGGTAACCAGATTGAATGTTCCGTCTTCGGTGGTGGTGACACCGCACACAACGGTGGAATCGGCCTTGGAGAGAACGGCCACGTTGGCATAGGCCACCGGTTCTCCTTTTTCATTCACCACTTTTCCTTTCCAGTCTTCTTTAGCCATAACGGGAAAGAAACGGTCATAAATGCCAATAAAAAAAGCAAGTGTTTCATCGTTTGTCCACATTGTTTCAGCTGCAAAGATAACGCATCCGGCGTTCCGAAATCAAAATCGACATGGACAATTATGTGGACAAACCAGCCCTTTACGCCCAATAGCCCTTGGACGCTACGACTGCTTTTTCTATTTTTGTACGGAACTGTTTCGGAACATCGATTATGGCAAGACCCATTACTGTCACCAAGGAAAGAATCCTTTCCGCCGCCCTGGATCTGGTGCGTTCAGGCGGTCCGTCTATACTTACCGCCCGCAGCCTGTGCTCCACACTCGGGTGCGGCGCCAATGCAATCTTTTCGTCTTTCGGCTCCATCCAGGGCGTTCGGGATGCCGTTAAAACAGAGGCCCGGGCGCTCTATAGGAGGAGGGTCCGTGCAGGGTTTTCCCTCAACCCTCCCTTCAAGGGTTTCGGAATGGCCCTCCTGTGGTTCGCAATGGACGAACCGCAGCTTTATTCGCTTGTCACGGAAGCCGATACACCGGCTGAATCATTTGAAGACTACGCAGATACATACGTAGGATTCAAGCAGGAGAGCCTTGCCGCCATCACCGCTTCTTTCGGTCTTCGGGGGCACGAAGCGGAGATGCTGTATTACCAGATGGTACTGGTCGCGCTTGGACTGGCGCAGGCCTGTACACGGGGCGGATGCTCCCTCAGCATCCCGCAGGTTTCTGAAATCCTCGGAAAGAATGTCCGGGCTTTCCTGATGGTCATCCGCGCGGGAGCCGACGAGCGGGAGAGATTTGTTCCACAGGCGGGCACAGGCCCTGGTGGCGATGTCGATTCCTATGTCCTTATGCAAACGCTGGCGGGACAGAACCACCTGCTCGAACAGCTCCACGCCGCTCCCCGGTACATCCAGGATGGAGAATGGGTCGAATTGGAACGCGTGCTCCGTAACTCCTTCAATCTTACTCCTGAATCCCTTCAAGTATCGCATCCCGGACTCACGAAAGGCGACATCCGCGCCTACATCCTTTCTCACTTGCGGTTCTCCGTTTCCGAACAGGCTATCCTTCTGGGCATTTCGCCCGCCTCCGTCACCAAAGCGCGCCAGCGGCTTCATGCAAAACTGAAACAATAATCAATTGAAACGGATTGCCGGAAAAGGAGCCGTAGGCCGCAGGTTCAGGAGTCAGATTTAGAAGTCGCTTCAGCAGGCAGTTTGCCCGTTCCTGTCCTATAAAAGCTTCATGGCGATATACGCGCAGGCCTCCGCATCGGCAAGGGCATGGTGGTGGTTCGTAAGGTCGTAGCCGCAGGCTGCCGCGACGGTCTGCAACTGGTGGTTCGGGAGCATCCTTCCATAGTACCGTCTCGATGCCGACAGTGTATCGTGGAATTCATACTCCGGATAGTCCATCTGATAGACCCGGAACACCTGCTTGAGACAGCCCTCGTCGAAGGGGCTGTTATGGGCGACCAGCGGCAGTCCTTCAAGCAGGGGCTCGACCTTTTCCCAGACGTGGGGAAATACGGGCGCGTCTTCCGTATCTTCGGGCCCCAGGCCATGCACACGCCTGCAGAACCACTGGTAATACTCTGGTTCCGGATGGATCAGACTGTAGAACCGGTCCACAATCTCTCCGTTACGCACGACGACAATGCCCACGCTGCAGACGCTGCTCGGACACTCGTTGGCTGTCTCGAAGTCTATCGCCGCAAAATCCCTCATAGACCGTGGTTCTTGAGCATCCTGTCCATGTCGGCCTTGATCTCCTCCTTCCGGGAAATACTGATGGCTTCAATCGGCAGGATGTGTCTGTTGAAAAAGGTCTTCGCCATATAAGGTCCGTTAAAAGATGATAACGTGTCTCAGTCCAGCGCGTAATCCAGCCGCATGACCTTCACCGGACGCTCGTCACCCCGGTACAGGTGGCTGCACCAGTTCACCTCACCGGTGTCGCGGAAGCCGCATTTCTCCATCACGCGTCCGGAGGCGGGGTTGTCCACGAAGAAATCGCTCATTGCTATCGGATAAAGTGGGTATAAACCCTTTCTTCGTCTGCCCGGCCGGGAGCAGGCTTGCCTCCGGTGGCCTTGAGCAGGAACGCCATGTTGTTGGCCAGGGCGCGCAGCGTCTGCATGCCTTCCCTGTCCAGTGCCGCCTGGCCGGGTTCGCGGCCGTAGACGATGTTCCAGTACTGCGATGTCACGATGGGCATGTCCATCATCTGGAAAGGCAGGTTCAGGGTTTCGAAGGCTGCTGTCGCTCCGCCCCGGCGGCACACGGCAACGGCGGCGGCCGGCTTGCCGGCGATGGCTGTTCCGTTGGAGTAGAAGGCCCGCTGGATGATGCTCAGAACGGCACCGTTGGGCTGGCCGTAATAGACGGGGGAGCCCACAATCAGCGCGTCGGCCTCCTCGAACTTCTCACTGATGCGGTTGCAGATGTCATCGTCGAAAATGCACCGCCCGTTATTCTGCGCGCATCGGCCGCAGGCGATGCATCCACGGACGGGCTTGTTCCCGATCCAGACGATCTCACTGCCGATCCCGTTCTTTTCCAGCTGGGCGGCGATTTCGGAGAGGGCGTGCGCCGTGTTCCCCTTGGGCCTGGGGCTGCCGTTAATCATCAATACTTTCATGGTCGTTTTAATCTGATGAGGTTGGAAACAGCTATTGCTCGTCACTCACGGGTTCCAGCCATTCGTTGGAGGCGCCATCCTGAACGTCTTTGTGGAAGGTCAGGTGCTGCATCCAACTGTCGGCGGCCGCTCCGTGCCAATGCTTGACTCCCTCGGGAATCTCGATGATCGTTCCCGGAACGAGCGGGACGGCAGGTTTACCCCATTCCTGGTACCAGCCGCGGCCGGCTACGCAAATCAGGACCTGGACCTGCTTGTGATGGATATGCCAGTTGTTGCGGCAACCGGGCTCGAAGGTCACGTTGGCCAGGCCGCCATCCATCGGGGCCAGGTAACTGTTTCCCGAAAAGTATCGGGCATAGGCTGTGTTGGGCTGCCCTTTGGGCCATACTGAGAAGTCAACGGTCTGGACGGGTGTGTGGGCATCTCCGAGTACGGTATTCAGGGCACCGCGGAGCCTCTCGGCCTCTGCCAGTCCGACTTTTTCCTCCAACAGGGCAGGAAGGGCACGCAGTTCTTCGTCGCTTACCCCCATGTTCCGGGCGCCGGACACATGGGCAATCAGCTGCGGCTCACATCCGGGAAGGGCGGAGATCGCACTCACGGTGACAATCTCCCGGTCGGCGAAACTGAGGTTGTTGCGGGCGAAGATATCTCCGAACAGATGAGCTTTGAGGTAATAGTCGGTGGCGGGCACAAAGCTGTAGTTAAACGGTTGTCCCGACAGTTTCGTCTGTACGGCCGTACCTTGTTTCAGGGCATCATAATCGGCCGGAAGCGGGTCGGCATCCTTGCCGGGGTTATCCGATATTCCTGCCGCCTGGCGCTGCTGCAGCAGTTTCTGCAGCGTTCCCAGCGCATTGAGCGAACGCGGGAAACCGGTATAGGCATAAAGCTGGGAAAGCGCCTCTTTGGCTTCGCTCACAGTCAGACCGTTATCAAGTGCTTCAGCTGCTGCCTTTTCAAGACCGGTCCGGTCTCCTTTGGCTTCCAGCGCAGCCATGACGGCAAGTCCCTGCCGACGGGGTGAAAGTGCTTGGTCCATATTGTTTTCATTGTTTGTTTCTCTGGTTTGAACAGCACGGGGCGCCGGTTCGGTTATCGGTTGATACCGGCGGACAGAGCGACCCCCCAGCTTGTATTTCTCTCGAAGAGCGGCCGCTTCCTGCATCATGGGAGAAGCGTGGTACCTGTGGAGCGCAGCCTGGTCCGCCCATTCATCAATGAGAAGGAGTCCTTCCGGATCATCAGCCGGGAAAAAGTAGTCGTATCTGAGGCAACCTTCAACTGCCCTGATGCGGTCGGCAATCCCGCTCTCTTCCATCTCCCTGACATATTCCCGTGCCGAACCATTCTCGCCGGAGTAGCGGATATGGATCGTCAGCTGAGCATTGCCGGGATGGCTGAAGAGCATGGACAGGAGCAGGATGACAAAGCTATACAAACGTGTTCTCATGGCAATCATTGTATTGCAGATTTACTTAATGTTGCGGTTACCATAGGGTTGGTATCTATGAGTGTAAGCGATTTGACCATGGCGGCGGTTCCTTCCCTGTATTTCTTGAAATGGGCAGTCTGCAGGTGCGCCTGGTAGGCCTCCCGGTCGGCATAGACTTCCAGGATGAAGACCTTGTTCGGGTCGGCCTTGTCCTGCATGGAGAAAAGGCCGATGACGCCGGGCTCCGAGGCCATGGATACTGTTCCGACCTCCTTGGCAAATTCCAGGTATTCTTCCAGCTTTTCTGGATACACTTCGATCCGGGCAAGGCGGACGATCCGCTCTCCGTATTCCCGGACCGGGATATCGGCTCCGAACAGGCGGGCGGCGTTGTCGGTAAAGACATCCTGCGGATCCAGGCCATGAGAGGCCAGCCGGTTTTCCAGCGATTTCTTTGCGGCGATCAGCGCTTTCGCAGCGACGTAAGGGTAATCGGAGCCATAAAGGATATGCGAGGGCTCCGTGACGGTCAGCAGTGACTCGACGGCCTCATCCGTGGCGGCACCGGCGAGGTCATAATACAGGCGCGAAAGGTTGGCATCGACATCGACCGGCTTCATATATCCCTGCTTCACCATCACCGGTAGAAGCCCTTTGAAACGGGGAAGGGCATTCGGCAGGAAAGAGCCGCAGTGGGGAACTACCACCTTCAGGTCCGGATAGCGCACCAGGACATCGTGCGCGACCATGTTCAGGATGGCACGGGTTGTCTCGGCAAGGTATTCATAGGAGGCCAGCGGCACGGCCGAAATCAGCGTTTCATTTGCGGCCGACGGCTTATGCGGGTGGGTGATGATGACGGCTTTCCGGCTGTTGAAATAGGCCATCAGGGGCTCCAGCGCCTCATCGCCCAGATACTGCCCGTAGCTGTTGGTCGCCAGTTTGACGCCGTCCGCTCCCAGTACCTCCAGGGCATATCTTGCTTCTTCCAGGGCCCTGTCCACGTCTGGCAGGGGAAGGGCTGCGCAGAACAGGAACCGGCCCGGATACAGGGCTTTCAATGCGGCAGCTTCTTCATTGAACTTCCGGCAGACAGCCGCGGATTCAGCACCATCGCCGAAATACGGTTGCGGAGCCGGCATGGTCAGGACCGAGGTCTGTATGCCCGCCTCGTCCATGAATTTCAGATGTTCTTCCACCTCCCATGCCGGGATGGGAAATCCTTCGTCCATCTCCATCCCGTGGGCCTTTATGGCTTCCAGGTAAGAATCCGGGATCATATGGCAGTGTATGTCCATTTGGGCAGACGCCAAAGTGTTGGCCAGTAACATTGCTGTCAAGGAAACTATAATCGGTTTTGTCATCTTGGTTTGTGTTTACTCCGGTTGCCTTCAGCCAGGCTTTCAACGGGTCTGCCGTTTTCCCATTCAGTCTGTTACCGGTATTTCAACTTATTCCATCGTATGCTCCCAGTCTCCACGGGTGTCGATGCCGGCCGCATCGGCGAGGGCTTCCAGGCGGGTGATCTCTTCGGGGGAGAGGACGGTGTCCATGACCTGGGCCGCTTCAAGGACGTGACGTTCCCTGGTGGCGCCGATAATGGGTATGGTGCCTTTTGAGAGGGCCCAGGCGATGCCTACCTGCGAGCAGGAGAGGCCGTATCCGGCGCCGATTTCCTTCATGGCATCCGTCAGGGCGGTCAGCTGCCCCAGGATGGGATTATACTTCCGGCCTCGTTCGCTTTCTGCCGGGAGCGGATTCTCCACGTTGTATTTACCGGAGAGCGCACCCTGTTCCAGAACCATATAGGCCCAGAACTGGATACCGTTCTCCTTGCAGTAGTCCAGCACGCCGCCTTTTTCGGAGGAACGGTAGAGCAGGCTGAAATGGTTCTGCACGGCGGATACTTTGAATCCGGCTTCGCCCAGGATTTCATTGGCGCGTCGGATCTCCTTGATGTTATGGTTGGATACGCCGACCTTCTTGACCTTGCCGGACTGAAGAAGCGGAATCAGACCCGGTGTCCAGTGTTCCACGTCCATCGGGTTGTGGATCCAGTACATATCAATGTAATCCAGGCCCATTCTCTCCAGGGAGGCTTCGGCCATCTTGGTGACGCTGTGGTCATAGACTTCGGCCAGCTGAGGGGTGAATTTGGTGGAAATGAGCACGTCTTCACGCTTATAGGCCGATGCCAGGTGCCCCAGAATCCTTTCCGATTCACCCATGCCATAGACCGTTGCCGTGTCCCACAGGTTCAGACCGGCTTCCATGGCGGCATCAAAGACCGGCTTCAAGCTGTTTTCATCCGTATTGCTTCCAAAGACGGTGTCTCCGCCGAACATTCCTGCGCCCCAGGCCCAGGTTCCAAGTGCTATCTTCGACTCTTTCATGATTTTGTTGTATTCTCTGTTGCAAAGATCGGTGATTTCTTCCGGAATTCACTTAACCGAATTACGGATTCGCATATCAGATTTACGGAATCTGCTCCTTTTTTTGTAACTTGGCTGCATGGAAAAGGTCCTTCATATACAGTCAGTCAATGATTATTCCCGCCATGTGGGCGCCCCGCTCCTGCATCCGCTGGTGAGCGTGATCCATTACGACGAATTGGAGCACTGTCGCCATGCACTGAGCGAATACGGGGTTTATGGCATGTTCCTCATGAAGGAAAGCCCCTATACGATATCCTATGGCAGCGGGAATTATCGGTTTGAAGCCGGCTCCCTGATGTGTGTCGCCCCCGGCCAGCGGGGCGGCGTGACGGATGACGGGTCTATTATCCATATAAAGGGCTGGGTACTGCTTTTCCACCCGGACTTCCTTGTCGGGACACCGCTGGAGAGCAGGATCAGGGACTATCACTATTTCTCTTATTACAGCAATGAGGCACTGATCCTTGCACCCGACGAATGGGCGCGTCTGGAACGCTGCTTTGCCGCCATCCGGATGGAATTGACGGAGTTTCCCGATGACAACCATCTGCAGGCTATTGTCACATCATATCTGTCGCTCCTGTTCGAGCTGGCCGCACGCTTCTACGAGCGGCAGTTCCAGGGAGAGGGTAGTTCTGAAGAAGCGTTCAGCCACAGGATAGATGCTATTCTGGAGCGTTATTATGCCGATGGGAAACATCACGGATCCGGCATCCCCACTGTCCGCTACCTGGCGGGTGAGCTTTTCCTTTCTCCCAATTACTTCGGAGATCTGTTCCGAGTCAAAACCGGAGAAAACGCTACGCAGTTCATCCGCCGTTTTGTGATGCAAAAGGCCAAGTCCATGCTACTGGAGGGGCGTTCCGTTTCTGAGGTCTCCGATGCGCTGGGATTCGAGTATCCTCAGAATCTCACCCGCATGTTCAAGAAGGAATTCGGGGTAGCTCCAAGTCAAATAGGAAAGAGGTAAGTCTATCGGATAAAATCGATTTTTGTATGCTATGAACCACAAAACGTGCACGGTAAACGGCCGGGAGTGCTTTATCACTGACTCCGTCCACCCGAAATATATACTCATTCAGACGCTTGGGAACCACGAACGTGGCATCTTCGACCGGACAGCGGATCTGATTGCCGGGGCGGTCGGCGCCCCCTTTGTCCTTGTTGCGTTCCAAGTATTCGACTGGGACCTGGACTTGACTCCGTGGCATGACGATGCCATCAACCGGAAACCGGAAGTGGGAACCCGGACCGGCGAGACGCTTCGATACGTAACGGAGTCGCTTCTGCCTGCGCTTGAGGCCGAATATGGAAGAATCCCCGTCATCCTTGGCGGCTACTCCCTAGGCGGACTTTTTGCCCTCTGGTCAGCCTTGCAGACAGACCGTTTTGCCGCCATCGCCGCTGCATCGCCTTCCTTATGGATCAAGGACTGGCCGGACTATGCAAAAGCGCATCCGGTGCAAGCCGGGAAGGTTTATCTGAGCCTGGGCGACCGGGAAGAGCATGTGAAGAATCGCGCCATTGCCCGTGTCGGCGACAGCGTCCGGGGCGAGTATGAACTGCTCAAGGCTCAGCTTGGAAGTGAAAACTGCACCTTGGTCTGGAATCCCGGGAATCATTTCCAGGACGAAGACAAAAGGCTGGCCGATGCTTTCTCCTGGTGCATCAAAGAGTTGGAGGGCAAGTGAAGGATATCTTCCTGGTGATGGACCCCGCTCTTCTCGAACGGATTCATCAGCTTTATCCGGACATGCAGAAAGAAATCGGCCAAGAAACAGTAACATGATCGACCTCAAGTCCTGGAACCCGGGTCAATCGATTACTTCCAGATAAAAGCTCACAGGACGGGAACCGTCGTTGCGGAAGAAGAAGGTAGAGGCGCTGTGCTGCACCAGGTCCATTTTTCCCCTAACCTCCTCGGCGGGAGACGGGACTCCGGCCTTGACGGATCCCATTTCATGAACTGAAGGGCAAATTAGAGTGCAAAGATAGTTATCGTTTATGGCTAAAAACGCTCATTCCAGCCAAACTGCGACAGCTCCTCGTCGGTGACATTCATCAGCCGCTTGCAATTGTCGGTCTGCTTACGCAATACTTTCACTCCCTGCTCCATGCCACGCAAATAGAAATCATGTTGCTTTTTGATGTGGCTGCAAAATGTAGCTGAGTGGAGAAGAGTTGTCGCTATCTCCCGCGTCGTCTTGGCAGGATGGTCGGCGTAGAGAACAGTCTTCAGGAACAGGTCACTCAGCTCGTTCTTCTCTGCTTCAAGCCCCTCCTGAAACTTCACCATCAGTCGTTTGCCTGAAAAGCAGTTGCCTGCCAGCTCTATAAACTCACTGTTGCCGATGCTTTTCCATGTCTCAATGTTGCTGCTGAAGATGGTTTCTGCGGTTTCATCGACCGTGTTGAAACTGTGGGTGAGGATACCGCTGACAAACAATTCCAGCGTATCTTCAGAAACCGTATGCAACCTGTCTCTCGCATCCAGCAACTTCATGTTGATCGAGTCGATAGCCTGCAATTCCCTGACCATCTCATCGAGATCCTCCGTAAAGCTGTCGAGATTGTGGATCACCATCAGCGCTGCCGTCCGCTCCGTTTCCTGCTTTTCCCGCTGCTTAATCCAGGCTGAGGTGCCAAAAGTCAGGACGATGCCGATGATGGTTCCGAGCGTGCAGCTCAAGGTCTGCGTCCAAAAGTCGGATAATTTCCATTTCATGTTTCTACATCAAGTAATTGGATTACAATTTTGTTCTATAAAGATATGTAGTTAATCCTGCTAAAGCGTATCAACGCACCAGCAGGCCCGGCAGCTCGCCGAAAACGACCAGGGCAGTAACCTTCTTGGCGTAGAAGACCGGTCCGCCGGGACTTGCTTCGGCAGGACATCGATCAGCCAGGAAGGCTTCGACAGAAGATTCTCTATGGAAAAAGTCTGGTCCATGTCCGGGTACTTGGAGATGGCGTCGAAGGCCTCGCAGCCCTTCCAGCAGCCGAATCCGGCGATGTGGAAGTTGGTCAGGTGTACGCTTTGCTCTTGCTGCAGTCGAGACCGCAGATGGCAATCGTTCGTCTTATGGTATTTTCATCATTTCACGGGATAACGGATAACGGTCCTGAGCCTGTCTGCGACGGTCTTCCTCGGGTCAGAGAGGTAGATCTCGTGGTGCATCCTCCTGTCGTCGATAGAAATGGATAGGCCATCCTGGGCCGCCAGTGCCTTCATCTTTCCAATGGTCACGGGCTCCATGTCGTAGGACCCGATGTGCATGCACTGCACGCACTTGCCCTCCTCGTAATGGAAGAATTCCACCTTGGAGAAGTCTTTTTTCTTTTTCCTGGCCGCTGTCTCCACGGCCCAGTCAAAGTCCTCCTTTGTCACGAAGTCCGGCAGACGGATCATCGAGATGAAATGGAAGTCCTGCTTGCGGCCGTAATCCACCTCGCCGGTCTCGGACCACCACAGTCCTTCGAGAGGAGGGACGACGAAATCGAAATACCCCTCAATCCGGTGGTCGCCCATCTTGCTCATCTTGATGGTGAAGGCGATCCCGTACAGCAGTTCGATGGAGGCCTTGTATTCACTGTCCTCTTCATTGGGATTGCCCTTGCCGCGGACCGCGACGTAGTTCATCGGGGGAACGTCCACGATGACAGGGGTTTGAGGAGGGAGATAGTACTCCCGGTATTCTTTCTTGAAATCAAATGCCATAGCTGATAAGTATGAATAAGATGGTGATGAAAAGACTCAGTCCAATGCAGACAGGATATCCACGCCCCTGCCGCCGTCCACCCAGTAGCGGATGCCCAGACCGTCCAGCTGTCGGAGGATCTTCAGCAGGTCCCGCTCAGCGACGAATTCCTTCTTCCCGGCCTCGCGGAATGCCTTCCATCCTGCCTCCGTCACAAGGCCCCGTTCTTCCAGGTCCCGGAAGCGCCGGGTGTTCAGGATGGTCCAGGTGCTGCCTTTCTTCCTCGGGGAGATCCGCTGCGCCTGCCGTCCCTCATCCAGGCGCTTGACGGTGGAATCGATCCATCCGAAGCAAAGGCACTCCTCGACGACCTCCGGGTAGGGGATCGCGCCGCTGCGGGGTTCCTTGCCGCGCGTCGTCGCCACCCAGCAGAAGGGCGTCGTACCGTGGTTCTCCTCAAGCCACTGCCGGAGCTCGGCCCGGTCGGAGAATTCAAACAAAGGCGTAGTGTCCATGGCGCTGGATAGTAGGGATGTTCTACGACCGGAAACGCCTCAAGCGGATGGAACAAAAGCTCTCCGACAAGTCGGAATAGTCGATTCCAGGAGCGGGAAGAGCCTGGCTCCTTTTCTTTCTACCAAAGTACGATCCAGAGCGCGGAGATCTGACAGGGTACCACATTTGCCTGCTTTCTTGTTCGTATCAGAGTACTTTCCGATGCGGGAAATATGAGAATTCGGTAACATATTGTAAATAAATACTTTATCTTTTTAACCTTTTCGTCTTTGGCCCCCTGCTGTACCCGAAATTTTGGAGCGGTCAACTTTTTTGCAGGTATTTTAAGGCCGGGGGACAAAAACCTGATGCAAAGGCATTAGACGGATGGCGTAATGAGCACCCGCCAGCCGCCTTTGTTCTCCCGCGCCTCGATGTAGCCTTTCTCTTTGAGGCTGGAGAGCAGGCGCTGAACAGCAGACTTATTGATGCCGAGTTGTTCACGCAGACTGTCGATGGTGACGGATGGCTGGGACTGCATAATGCGAAGGATCTTGGCATAGTTGGGTGTACGGAACTCTACCCGCTGGCCGTCATACCACCAGACATTCTCGTCGGGTTCCGTCAGGAAGCGGACATCATTGTAGATCTCTTCTGAAACCAATGCAGTGAAGTATCGGAGGAAAGGACGAATCTTGTCAAGCTCTGCGTGAGCACCTATGCTTGGTGTTGAGCCGACTTCGAGGTCGGCCTGATGCAAGGCTTCCAGGTACTCCTTCTTCCCGCGGCTGCGGACAACAATCATAGGGTAGTTGTGCCGGGCGAGGATATAATTGACGATGAGACGTGCAATACGACCATTGCCGTCCTCGAACGGGTGTATCCGGATGTAGCGATAGTGGAATAGCGCGGCCAGTTCGACGGGGGAGAGTTTGCCCTTGGTTTCCTCTTCATTGTACCAGTCCACAAGGTCGGCCATCAATGCGGCAGTTTCTTCCGGAGCGGCATACTCAAAACGGTCCCCATAGCGGGTGATCACACTGTTGGGCCGGGTCTTGTACCGGCCTGCGTGGATGACATAACTGGTCTGCTGTCCTCCGGGCAATTCCCGATAGACCGTGTAATCCTCGCGCAGCAAAGTCTTGTGCAACTGACGGATGAAATTCTGGGTCAGCGGCATATCCTTGATGCCGGCCTGTTCCTGCATCATTTTGAGGCCTACATTGCTGGCTTTCATTTCCTCCAAGTCTTTCATCTCCGCTTCACCAACAACCTTGCCGAACAGCAGCAGCAGCTCTGTTTGGCCATAGGTCAGCGTGTTGCCTTCAATGTGGTTGCTGTTGAAGTTGAAATCTACGGTAAATTTGCGGCTGAGACGCTCGCGGTCCCTGTCGGAAAGTGGCTGTATGGCATTCCAGGCGGCAATCGCCTTGGGTACATTCAGGTACTTCATTGTAGAAATGTTTTCTAATTGGTGATAAATATACCACTTTTTTGTCAACATTTGCAAATAATCCTGAGAAATAGATGGAAAAAGGTGCGGCCTTGCATTCCTGATTTCCCTTCAGATTCAGAAGCTGCGCTGGATTACAGGATCTGCCATGATGACACTAATACTCGGTGTCAAAACGACAAAATGCGTAATTTTTACTCAGATTTTTTGCGAAACTTATTATTGATGCTATATTTGCGTAGTTTTTACGCAAACCATTAAAACCAATTTGTTGACATGAACATTATGAACTACCTGGGCTTCTCAAGGAAAGGAAGCGAGAACAAGACTGCAAATAACGAAGAGAATGGGATAGGGAAAGGAAAATCCAACTTCAGATTTAGCGACAAGTATGCTCGCGAAACAGATGAGACGAGAATCTACAATCTTATTATTTTGGATGAGAGTGGATCGATGTCATCGATCCGGGAGCAAGCATTAAGTGGCGCAAACGAAACACTCCAGACAATCAGGATGGCTCAGCAAGAGAATCCTGATGACCATCAGATGATTTCTTTCGTCACGTTCGATACCGGAGCAAGACGACCTTTTGTCAGGGCCCTTATTGAATGTGAAAGAATTGAAGCGGTCTCAGATATCTCTCCGGCACAGTACCAGCCATATGGAGGAACCCCTCTATATGATGCAATGGGGCTCTCAATTACGGCGCTCAAAGATCTCGTAAAAGAAGGAGACCACGTCCTGGTTACGGTTATTACAGACGGCTTTGAGAACAGTTCGAATATCTATACGGCTGAGATGATAAAAGAGTTAGTCGAAAGCCTGACTAACCAAGGATGGGTATTCACCTTTATTGGAGCCAATCAAGACTCCAAACAAACTGCAAGCGGTCTTGGAATTCGAAGCACGATGGATTTTCAGGCTTCCATACAAGGATCTGTTATGATGTTTGACAAGATGCGGTCTAGCAACAGGGAATACTACAAGAAGGTAAGACGGGCGATACTAACAGGAGAAGCCATTGATTATGAAGAAGATTTCTTTGCAGAGAAACAGGCTCTTACACGGGTTACACCAGAAAGAATCGTAAACCTAGAAAAAGGACAGGTCTTTGTATTTGGCAGCAATATGCAGGGGCATCATGATGGCGGAGCCGCACGAGTCGCCAGAGAAAGATTCGGCGCCATCTATGGACAGGGTGTGGGTCTTCAAGGCCAGAGTTACGCTATACCGACGATGAATCTGACACTTGGAGAAATCTCCAGGTATGTTGATGAGTTTATTTGGTTCGCTGACAATCATCCGGAGATGACTTTTATGGTAACTCGCATAGGGTGCGGCATAGCCGGTTTCCGGGATGAAGAAATCGCACCACTTTTTGCCAAGGCATATAGCATACCCAATGTATTCCTTCCCATGTCGTTCTGGAGAATCTTGTCATATCGCTACTGAGAATACCTATAAAATAGGTGTGATGTGCGTTTTTTCTTATAAGTTGACTTGAAATTGGACTTATTTTTTAACTTTGTAATTAATACGAAATAATCAATTGGCAAAAGCAAAAATCATCACAATTCTTTACGGAGCAATAGCGGTTATATTGCTCCTGTGCCTGCTTGACATGCCATATGGATTCTACTCTTTTGTGAGATTTGCAGCTGCCGCTGCTTTCTGCTATTTCGCGTATGTTGCAAGTCAATCTGAGAACAAAGAGCGGATGATTCTGTTCATTGCTCTGGCCGTTTTATTCCAGCCTCTCCTAAAGATCCCACTTGGGCGAACTATTTGGAATATCGTGGACGTTGTCGTCGCAGCATATCTGATTTATCTACTGTTACACACAATCGGAAAGAATCATAATTGAAATGTTTTCCATTATGCGCCATATTTCACATTCTAGGATCCATACTAACAAGTTCATGAAAAGGGGAGTCGCAATGTTTATTGCGGTCATCTCTATCTGTGGTTGTAAGCACAGCATTAATGAGATTGACAACGCATCCTTTACAGACGACGGTGTTCTAAAGGCAGAAGTTATCGACAGGTTTTATACTGCAGAACCCGCAAACACGATTCAACTGTACGTCGAGACATCGGGGAGCATGAATGGTCTGTTTCGCGCAAAACAATCAAATGCGTTCAAAACCGACATGACTGCGTTTCTGCTTAAGAATGCATCGAATATTGCAGGCGTGAAAGCGTTCACTGATGGCAGTACCAAAACGAGGTCATACTCTGCAAATAGCTTCCGCCAGAATATGAACGATGGGAGCTTCGTGTCCTCCTTGACAACTGAAGTGCCTCAAATGCTTCAAGTTATCCTCAACGACTTGAAAGATGGTCAATGCGATGTGGCGGTATTCGTTTCCGATATGAAGTATTCCCCTAAGGGCGGCAGCGCGACCGCTCTTGGACAGTATGCTATTGATATCGAAGCGATGTTCAGCGATTATAAGGATTATTCTGTTTGTGTAATTGGTTTCGAATCCGAGTTCGTTGCTGCTAACGGTAAAATAGCTTGTGAGTTTTTCCCCTACTATATGATTGTCATCGGAGAAGGTCCTAAGGTCTCCTATGTCAGAAATATGATTCTGAGCGAACTGGAACGATACGGCCATGTCCAGGGGTACATCGACTTTAATCAATCCTATGGATGTCCTTATTATTCGGTTCTTCCTATCCACGGAGCTTTGGGGGGGCTAAGGCCCAATCCCAATGAGTTGATGGCATCCTCTAACGAGGGAATGTATCATTCACTAGTGGGTTATTCAATGCTTCCCGATAGTGAATTCATTGTCGCTATCCGTGAGCAGCATCTTCCTTGGGATGTATACAAGAACATCGATGCTTCATCTTTTGAAGTTAAATCAACCGTTACCGGCATGTCTATTCCATTTGAAGTCTTAGAAAAAGAACCGAGCATGAAGAGCAGCGAAGACGCTATGGTAAAGAAGTGTATCCAGCCTTCTCACTATATCAAAGTGCAGCCTAAAGATATCCTGTTCGGCACTGACGTGATCAGTATCCGGCTCAATGAGCAGACAGCAAATGATTCGTGGATTCAGAAGTATTATGGAGCGCAGCGCGAAGGGGAACTGGACAAAACATTCTCAATGGATAGTTTCATTGAAGGATTGACTAACGCATATCGAAAAGAGTGTAAGTTGCAAGAGGAACCTATGCTCGTTTTGATCTCAACTGCAACTGAATAATTTTTATTGCTATGTATAAGTGGTTTTTAGATCTATTTGGGTGGAAAACCTGGACCAGCCAGTTTTCTGACGAAATGAGGCAGACCGCAATCACTTACCAGAACACGTTCAACTCTGTCGGTTCTTGGACTGCTGTTGCCATCCTGCTTGGTATAACCATCCTTATGGTTGTTCTTTACTATTATGTTTGGAATAAACTCCCCGGATTCCATTTCCGGATAAGGCACTGGATCGGCTTCATGCTAATCTCAGCAGTTCTCGTAGGCGTACTAACCTTTTTCCTGGTGCGAGTTACGACGAACCCAATAGGAGTATTTGCTAAAAAGGCCCCATTCTTCCCATTAGCGCTAATTAACCTACTTTATTCTGTTGTGTTGTATATTATATGCTCTCTTGGAATCAATGCATTCTTTAAGAAGAGCACGAACGCATCTTGTACTCCATTTAAACTGTAAGAGGTATGGCGACGACAAGAACCAACAATGTAACGACCGAGAACCTGGTGAGGCAGTCTACGCTTCACGTGTTTTGTATAGGCGGAAGCGGACTTCGCATCTTGCGCTCCTTAATCATGCTTCTTGCATCCGGATATGATATCAAAGGGTACAAGATCAAGCCTTATCTCGTCGATCCTCATCTGCAATCCAAGGAACTTTCCGAAGTATCAGATTTGATTGCCAAGTACCATAAGCTTTACTATGGCACGAATAACGGCTTCTTCAAGACTCCGATTGAAGCGGACATAAATAATTTGAACGTGATGACGAGTACCAATGTCAATGACAAGTCATTCGGTACTTTCATCGGATCACAAGCATGCCAGACAGGCAGTCCCGAGAGCATGCTAATCGAGATGCTCTATAGCAAGAAGAACATCGAGACCTCAATGTCTGTTGGATTCAAAGGTAGTCCTAATGTAGGAAGCGTTGTGTTCCAGGACTTCGTCAATTCCAAGTGGTTCTCTTCTTTCCAGCCTGCCCAGAATGATAGGGTCATTCTCGTTGGCTCTCTGTTCGGTGGAACCGGTGCATCCGGCATACCGGCCATCGCTGACGCAATTAAGAAGAAGTCGGCGGCCACCAAGGTCGGTGTTATTGCCCTGATCCCTTATTTTGCCCTTGGAGAGCCCGCAGAGAATTCTCAGCATCGTGAGATCAACTCGGAAATCTTCGACATTAAATCTTTCGCTGCGCTCAAGTATTACGCCGACAACGCAAACTCTTTTGACAGGTTCTATGTTTTCGGCGACACGGAAAAGAAAGTCTACAACTACGATGAGGAAAGCCAGGGGAATGATGCTCATATCATCGAGCTCGCGGCCAGTCAGGCTTTCAAGGACTTTACTGAGGAGCAAGATACTGATTTGACGCCTTCTACCAGGTGGAATCAGATCGTGATAGATACGAATAAACCTACGCTGAATTACGATGATTGTGGTGAGGGACTAAAGACGGCCATCAGTTGCTTGTCTGATTTCTATTCTTTCAGCAAGGTGTTTTTCTTGATGCAGCGTGAAACCTTCTATCCCTTCTACCGAGGATACAAGGGCGCCCTTGATACTGAGGACTTCAAGACTCTGAATGACTTTATCTATGAAGAGGATCCTCAGAAGTATTCTTTCATTAGGTTCATGGGCGAGTTGCATGACAACAAAAGGGCATTTAATGCGATTGATACGAGAGACATCATTTCTCCTGAGAATGATGTCCAACTTGACCACTACCGCTTCGTTCCATCAGCACGATTTCATCTTTTGAATCGTGACAGAAACGGTGCTGACGGAACGCGAGTCATTTCATCACAGTTCGTGAAGATCAATGATAGCTACCGCAGAAGCCTTAAGAAGCAGGAGGAGATTACACCTGTCTCCGCTTTCCTTAACGCTGCACAGGAAGGAATTCGTGAGGTGAACGTGAAACAGTACACTGCTAATCTGAAATAGTTATGAGCCACATATTAGTTTCCAATATCATTAAACAGGCGAATGATGCTCAACCAGGATGGTATCGTTCCGATAAGTTGCAACTGGATGAAGATGCCATTCAGGCTGTCGAGAGTAGCCTTGCCCTGAATGCGATGCCGACCCCCTTCGCCCGAGAAGAGGTTGTAGCTCAGGCTTTTGAGATAGTTAATAAAAAAGGATTTGAGCAGGCTGGTCTCACCTATAAAAAGCTCGTATCTGACGTTCTCGATGTTTTCGAGATTCTTTTCCATTATAAGCTTTATCAGGATCGCATCTCTATTGTCAAATGCGATATCGAAGGATTGCAGTACAAAGAGACCAATAGCGTTCAGGTTCAGGCGAATCCGAATGCCATTAACGCCGGTCCGAGGATGAAGTCGTATTTCAAGGAGTCGTTACTTAATGCGATCAACTTGAACGGCCACCCGAAAGAGATCTATTTTTGGGTGTTGGACAATTCGCTGCCTTTGGCCGCGACTAGTGATAAAACGGTCTTCTTTACAACCAGTCGTTTGGACAGGAATAATGGTCATCGAGATTACGATAAGAAAGACCAGCCATTTGTCTTCAAACGTAGGGACCTTCCGAACAAAGAGTATTTTGACATTCCGGTGGGACTGCCGCAAAGAGATGAGGATTTCCGGGATTTCATGTGCTATTTCCTGGCGCAGAATCGCGATTCCCTTTTTACTACTCCAATTGGCCACTACCTCGATTCGGTCTTCCAGAATATTAAACCACAGAATCTTTCCCATGATATGAGACCTCTTCTGGACAAAGACGGGCAACCTGTGGAACTTACCTGGGGTAACGTGACTTTACCTTTGGAGTATTGTATCAAGGTGACATCATTTGAGCTCATAAAGAATGATGTCATCAATCTTCGTTATTCCATCAATAGCGAGGCGTTCATGACCATTGGCGACCGAGATAAGAATCAACTTGCTCCTATCGACATGGAGACCCTCGGCCGACTCCCGGAACCAAACCTCTCGAACGGCGATTTGAAGCGGAAAGCCGCGAAGATTGAGTTTAGAGACGGAACGAGCAAGCAGGTAAACGACATTCCCAAAGAGGATGTTTTGAATTTCGATTTCGCCGTCTATCCTTTCTTCCGTTATCCCAAGGAGTATATAACGAACAAGTTAGAGACTTATAACGTTATACTCACGTACAAGTTTGCTGGCGGTAGTATTCCCGAGAATGCAATTGAACTTAAATTCTACCGTATCGTCAACAACAAACTTGAGCTTATACCGGAGAACGATGCTCTTGACAAGCAAGCGTTGAGGGAGTTCTTTGTTGACAGAAGGATACGAACCGATGAGAAGTCCGCAGGTAACAACAATCATCGTACAGTACACTATACTATCTACGGGACGAACTTTGACTACATTGAAGTCATCTCAAATGCTCCCAAAAGTGCTTCTGGACTAGTAAAACCTCTCTTCCAGAGCATTAACGACGCATCAAATGATGACATCACGTTTGCTGTTGACTTTGGAACGACCTCCACTCACGTCGCCTGTAAGGGTGGCGCTCCGTTCCAAACCAAGCCCGGCTCTATGGTCTTCCTTCATGGGAATCCCGATTCTACAAACGTTCACCCCGTCTATAAATACGAGAACTATAAGCCTTCACACGACGAAGATGGTATTGAAGAGAAACTGAAGGATCTTGTGGATTATATCCAGAACGAATTTATCCCGACTTGTTTCGACGGGGCTGTATATAAGTTCCCGATGAGGACAGCCGTTTCTTGCAAATCTGACTGCAAAACAGAGCCGAAACTCATTCTCTTTGGTCAAGCCAATATTGCATCGACCTATGAGAAGGAGAAGCCTCGCGGAGGAAACATTTTCATTCCAAATATTAAGTGGGCAGAATCTGAACTTAACCTCACTTCGGCATATATCCGACAGATTGTTAAAATGTGCGTCAATAAGGCCATTGCTGAAGGATATAAGAAGTCATCAATCAATTTCGTCAAGTTCTATCCACTGAGCATTGGCGAGACAAGCAAACAGGATATCGAAGATGCTTGGAAAGAGGCATGCAGTCAATACGACATCAATACGGAAACAGCTGTTTCGACTTATTCTGAATCCTTGGCTCCATATTACGCTGACGCTCCGGAGAAAGCGAGATGCGCCGTCTCGATCGATATTGGTGGCGGCAGCGTCGACTTCGCTGTGTTCTCCGATGGTAGTCCGGACTTTGCTTCATCCATACGCTTCGGTTGTGATGTCCTATGGAGCAGTTTCGAGAAAACCAATGTAACTCAGGAGAATAACCCTATTTTCCTTGATTTCGTTGACAAGATGCTCAATAACGCGAGGCGTGCCGAATTAACGGGGGATAACGAAACTATTCATGTCCTTCTTGGAATGCTCGGATACACGAGTGATTCAAAGGAACCGTATTTGACAGCAAAGAGAGTTGAGAGCAAGTACTCTTCGGAAGATGTTATTAATTTCTGGCTTGGTAACAATGCATTCAATTTTGCCCGCGAGAGCAAATTGAGGAAAGATTTCAAGCCCGCTTTCATCACCCACCTATATGCCATCTTATATCATATCGCCCAAGTGATGAAGTCGGAAGAAAAGATTCTTCCGAATGCCCTTATTTTCAGCGGAAATGGAAGTAAATATCTCGACTATATCGGTTTGGATGTCGTAAAGCAGATTGCAGGAGCGGCATTCTCATTGGTATATGCAAATGATGCAAGAGAAGCTGAGGATGTCGCCGCCGCCAATTCTGGTATAACGATTTCTCATGACCAGGCAGAAGAAGGGTTCAATTATGATCAGTTCGTCAGTGATTTGATCATCAAGATTCCGAATGAATATCTTTCTGGCAAAGAGAAGACTGCTGTCGGTGGATTGAAGATCAGGCGCGACGGCATGAATCTTATCGAACCTCCTAAGAAGGTGTATTATGGAGAATTGCTGAGTGAGCATTCCACCTATATCACAAAAGCCAAGAGAGATCTTGTAAGTGTTGATGAAGCAACCAATCTCCCTCGGCTGAATGAAGAATTTGTTATGTCTATCTGCAACAACGTTGGTGTTATGCAAACCGGCTTGCGTAATCTGTTTGACAATCTTCAGCTATCCACTTATTATGTGGAAATTGATACTGAAGAGTGCCGCACGACGTTGAAACAGACGTTGGAGACAAACAATGATAATACCATCTTAGGTGCTACTACAGAAAGGAATATCCAAAGTACACTGTTTTTCGTTCCTATTAGAAAGATCCTCTTCGGAATTGAGGAGAAAGTACGGAACCTAACCAATAATCAGTAATTAGTCACAATGGTTTTAGTTGCTTTCTCAGATTTCTTTGCACAACAGAAATGGTCTATCCTGGTTTTTGTTGTTTGCCTAGTCATACAATTGTTTTTGTACCTCAGGACTCGTCAGTCCATACAAAGATGTAGGACACTCTTCCCTAAAAGGGGAGCTTGCACTACTCAAGAATCAGAAACCGGTACAATCAGTATTGGTGTCCTCTCAAGTGAAGAGCGGTCTCTTGAGTTCAAAGAAATCATTAATGAGACAAATGATTATCTAGAAAAGAACCAGAACAATATTAGCCTGGAGGCTCTGAAAGACATCGCAAGCAGAATCTCTGATAACGCATTTGCTCTTTCTACATCAAAGATATCGTTCCCGATGTATTACGGTCTTATGGGAACATATGCTGGTGTCGCTCTCGGTCTATTTGAGTTCTATTCTTCAACAGGTGGAGGAACGGGAATGTTTGATATTTCGACGTTGTATCCGTTCCTTGGTGGCGTTGTCGTTGCCATGTTGACGAGTCTTTTCGGATTAGCATTCACAACGAATAACAACCGAAACGCTTCATCTGCCGAGGATGTCCTCGAAGATGGACGAGATGCATATTTCTCTTTCCTCCAGAAAGAAGTCGTTCCTAAGACTCCTTCCACGATTGCACAGACACTGAAGTCTTCTGTGTCGGAGTTACAGGAGACTGTAAAGACATTGAGCACGTCCCTCGCCACGGCATTTGAAGGCATTACGGTTACATTCGGAAACAGCCTGAGAGAAGATCTTGGAAGCATCCAGCAGACAGTTGCCGAACTGAAGATGTCGACACAAGCACTTGAAGGTTCTATGCGGGATCAGCATCAGATGATTACTAACATGCTGCGTCCTGAATTCTCGATTGCCCTTGACAAGATCTCCTCGACCGTCAAGAATTGCACAAATGTCGAAACAACTATCGACAATGCAAATGAAAAGCTTCAGCATACGCTCGAGCTTCAAAATCATGCTGCAGAGATCCAGGCATCCCTTGCTACTACCCAGCAGAGTTTTGCCGACTCTCAGGCCGCTGTGAACACTGCGATTCAAACTCTTAAGGAAGACATCGAGTCCTATCAGCAAAACCTTAAAGCGCGACTCGAGGAAGAGAAGACAAGTGCTCATAATGAATTCCTCAGCAATCTTCAGAACACCCGTCAAATGTTTGCAGACATTTCGTCTGTTCTTGATAGGTTTAAGACCTTTGAAGAGAATGCCAATAAGTTTGCTGAAGCTGAAGTCGGCGCCAATTCCGGTTTGCTTGAAAAAGTTGATGGTCAAATCCGCCGAATTGAAAGTGTCCGTACTAAGATTGACGAATATATTGATAATAGTAGCGGAATCGTCGAGGCAAATCTCACGGAGAATCAGAGGGCAATTAAGGATGCATGTGATAAGTTCAAACGAGGTTGGGGTGATATGTTTTACCAGATGAGCCCTGAAAACCTCGTCAAGCCTGCTGACTTCTTGAGCCTCCTGGAGAGAATGGAATCTGTTATAAGGTCTATTACAACCCTCATTCCTCCCCAGGCTAACCATACTGAGGTCATATCTGAGCTTGCTGCATTGAAGCAGGGGATTTCTGAAGCGAACACTACTCTCTCTTCCAAAACCGAGCATGACGCCATTATGGGCGAGTTAAGGGGCATTAGAAGCAGTGTTGGACAAGTTTCGACTGCAGTCAAGGACGGGGCTGATTCTGTAAAGGAAGGTTTGCGTAGTCGTCCTTCGACTCATAGTGAGACTCGTGAATATGAAGAGCCTCGGGGAAAGAAAAGGAATCTTGTACAAAGGCTCTTTCAGCGTAATAAATAAGAATGGCTAAGAACGGCAATAAGCAAGACTTTTGGCCCAGCTATGTGGACCTCATGACCAATCTCTTTGCAGTGATGTTGGTCCTATTTGTCGTCGCATTCTTCTTTTTCAAGAAGCAGTATGAGACAACAGACACTTTGATAGACCAGTTAACAGAAGCTCGTGATAGCGCGTTATTCAGGGCTGAAGAGTATGAAAAGATTCTACAATTAGATGCAATATTCCAAGAATTAAGTACTTCTGATGTACTCCGATATAATGAAGAGAATCACACTTTTGTCGCAAAGGCATTTGAGGGAAAAGAGATATTCGGACAGGAAGATACAATCATTGTCAAGAAGTATCTACAAGATGTTGACGACGTAGGGAAACAACTTGATGCACTCTTGGCAAAGTTGAATAGTGACAAGAACTTCAGTTACCTTTTAGTAATCGAAGGGTACTCAGCCAATGATCCGAAAAGCCCGATGGATAAAGATCGAGAGTATAACTATAACTTGAGTTTTAAAAGGGCACATGCACTATATGAGAGATGGCTTAAACATGACCACCTGGATCTTAGGAAATACAACACTGAAATCCTTATTTGTGGAAGTGGCCTGAACGGTAAGAATCGCGATCCTCGTATAGAAGCTAACAATAAGAGGTTCGTTATTCAGATAATTCCGAAGGTCTCTCGCCCAGATCCTAATGCAAAACGAAAGAAAGAGGTCATTTAGGCCTCTTTCTTTATTTCGATATCAATTTTGGATCCAAAACAACTAGCTGAAATTTGAATCACACCATTACGGTCTCGAGATATTTCAAGAGCTATTTTTGTGCCCACAGGTACGGCACGAGAAAGAACAAGCCTTGCATTTGGAGCAATACGATTACTCGAAATCTGGTTTTCTCTTACAACCTTATCATTCAGATCGTATTCCCTTATGTCAATGTCAATAAAACGCTGATTGGGGAGTTTAGTAACAAACTGGTCGAACACGCGTTTTAAAACAAGGGGGTCTGTCTTATTGATAAGATTGTATATATTATAGCGTCCTCGGTCTGCATAACAAATACCATAGGATTGTCCTCCGATTTCATCAATAGTAAATTTTGGAGTATGATTCTTAACCTCTACCCTAGAGCGAGGCTTCTTAGCTATCATGGTCGGTGATTGTTCAAGCGTTCTGGTAGCTTCGGTGGTTGGTGATGCAATAGGGGACATCTTCTCCACTTGCTCTGGAGCTATTTCTCTGGATTCAGAACCAATTGTATCGGCCCAGTCTTCTTGCAAATCTGCAAAGATTGCAGCCCCCTTAGAAATAGCGAGTCCTGGTTCCTGGCGATGAATATTCTTGATCTTGAACGCTCGCCGAATTGCCGTCTCAATCTGCGGCATATATGATGATCCTCCCACCATGATGATTTCATCAATCTCCTCTATATCCTTGATGCCAGCTTCCAGAATTACCTCTTCTGTCTTTTTGATCGTGCGAAGGACTAGGGGGTTTGTATTATCGAAGAACTCATCTTGATTGATAATTACTGTTTCCAACATCCCTTCGTACTTGAAGGTAAAGGCGCAATCACCTTCATTATCGGGATCGCATAGGTCGATCTTAACACTTTCGGCGCTTGCAAGCATCGCCTGACCTTCATCGCTCATCAAAAAGGACTCAAAACGCTCATTATTCCGGAGGATCTCGACAGAGGATTCCTTGTTGATTTCTCTAAGTCCCATGCGGACAATGGCTGTATCCCAATCAATTCCGCCACAGTGCAAATCTCCTCCTTTTGCCAAGATCCGCAAATGATTCTCGCCGACCCGCATAACGTTGACATCGAACGTCCCTCCACCAAGATCATAGACAATAAAAGTCTTATTATCCTGTTTCTTTATCCCGAAACTAAGTGCCGCGGCGGTTGGCTCATGGACAAGACTGATAAGATTCAAGCCAGCCAGTTCAACGGCCTTAATAGTTCGCTGACGTTCAAAATGCCCGAATTTAGCAGGGATACTTACTACAACATTGAATACTGGTTCTTCACCATTCTCCACCCGCCTTTTATTGGCTTGGGCGACCAACTTCTTGAGAATCTCGGCCGATACATCTTCCGGCTTCAAGTCCTTATCATCAATGATGCGGTGGTAGTTCGGATTCCCCATTTCTCGTTTAATATGCTGGACACAACGTGAGGGGAAAGCGATGATTGTATTCTTGGCCTTATCTCCTACGACAGGATCCCTGTTTTCGGGGTAATAAACAACGGAGGGAAGAGTATAGCTCTCACCTTGTCCTACTTGAAACGGCCTAGGCTGACCGTGTTCATCTATAGAACAAATAGTCGAGTTGGACGTGCCTAGATCAATTCCGTAAAAGTCTCTTACCATAGGGTCTTAATTCTCACGATAAACATAAATCCGGACCTGCTCTTCCCGCATGATCACTCTTTTCCTTTCAGAAGAGTCAGCAGAGAGACTATTCACAAGGGGTAGAGACCAAACATAACCAAAACGTATGGATTCTGCTATGGTTGAATTCTTACTAGGATCATCAGTAATTGTTGTATCAACGCACTCGTGAATATTCTCATCGAAAGGGGAGCCCTCGGTACTTTGATAGGACTTAACCTTGAAGTTGTACAATACACCCTTAACTGCCTCAAACTCGCGCCTGATATCATCAGCGTCCTCCCCGCGCATGCCGGATTTCTTACTCAGAGTCTCCAAACGATCCGCGGTCTTGATAAACTCCATTAGAAGCGGACTCTGCAACTTGTAATAAAAATCATTCTCATACCGTTCAAGCCGCTTTGAGTAGTCCTGAATGGCACCCTCAGCCACCCTCGTTACATCGGAAAACTTTTGAAGCACTTCATCTATAACTAATCGAAGTTCCTCATACTGATGGCGGTCAATATCCTGATGTTGATGAACTGATTCTTCCAGAACAGTGCGAAGATCATATTGCATTCTTTCAAAATGCTGCTCATAATCTTTAAGACGCCGATACAATTCCTCGAATTCAAAATCTCGAGACGCTGTTTTCTCGGAAATAGCCAGGATTCTCTGCAATGTGTCACGATCTTCCTGTCTGAAGTTACCGGACACATTTGAATTAACACCACCCCTTTGGAGATCTGTACGTAATCTTTCAATCTGACGACGGAGCTCAGATACTTCCTCTTTAATATTGTTGTTGAACATAAGTTATGCTCTTAAAAGTTGGAACTCATAGGTTTCAAGTGAGATGCTCCCACCAGGGTTGATGCGCATCTCACTTTGAACCTCAATATTATTAACGAATAAACGTTCATCAGCATGATTCTGAATGAAGAAAGAATACTTGCCGGAATCATCGCGAATGGCCTTGATAATAAACTGCGTCAAAGGGGCTGACGCATCTATCGTGTGATGGAAGTCACACACAACATCTCCTGCGGCGACATCTCCTCCGAAAGAATGGACCCCGGCTTCAAGATGGTGCAGTTTATGCCTGCCCGTACGAGTGTCCTCTTGCAGAAGATAGAAGGGGACCTTCGCTTCTTTAACAGCATTCTCCTCCAATTCCTTTTTTAGCTGGGCGAGCTGGTCATTCAATGCATCGACCTGACCACGTAGCCGCTCGTTCTCGTTCTGGCAACTGGACAAAGATTCATAGTTCCTTTTGGCAATCTCAATTCTTTTCTTCTCTACGGTATCAACATCCTCTGGCAAAGGGGAAGAAAAGATACGATACTCGAATCCGCACACTGTGCAAATCGTCGTAGAATTCACATCTATTGGTGCTCCACATACGGGGCAATTAAACTCTGCCATATCTTAATATTGTTTATTCCGAATCATTTCTTGAGCAGCGGCAAGCACATCATCAGAAGAGATGATCGCCGCCTCCTCTTTGGTACGAGGATGCCCCGAACGCAAATCACTAATAACATTGCTCTTGTGCATACTCTCTATCTTTTCAGAAAGGTTCCTTGCCCAGCGACCGTTACCTAATTCTCCGTTGGATGGATCATACAACCTGGAAAGGACATCTCGGATGGCAGACATAGCGTCTTCGGATAGATTGAAGCCCATCTTATGTAGTTGCTGGCAAAGAATCTGTTCAATTTCTTCCCGAGAGTAGTTTGCAAAGTGAACATAATCATTAAAGCGAGATTTCAGTCCTGGATTATTCGCGAGGAAACGTCCCATGAGCTCTTCATAACCAGCAAGAACAACCACCATGTCGGAGCGAATGTTCTCAATGAGAGGGACAATCTCATCGAGAGCTTCCTTGCCAAACTCATCATGCTCTCCTTGGACTAGGGCATAAACTTCATCGATGAAGAGAACCCCGCCCCTTGCTTTGTCGAAGACCTCGCGTACTTTTTGAGCCGTATGACCAACGTATTTAGCCACAACATCAGCTCTTCTACACTCAACGACATGTCCTTCTGAAAGGACACCGAGATCGCGTAAAATACCGCCCAATAGACGTGCGACCGTTGTTTTGCCGGTACCGGGAGAACCGGAGAAGATAAAATGTCTTGCCGATCTCAGAGAGGAAGAATCACCATAATTCTTTTCATACTCAACACTGTCACGAATCCTGGCTATCTCATCCTTGACGACATCCAGGCCGATCATCTCATTCAACTTCTCTTCATTAGTGAGCTCATGTTTGACAGAAGAGTCAGCTTCAAGCGTCGGGATATAATCTGTGATATCCGAAGGGAGGGGACTGAAATCATCTACCGACAAGGTGCGATTTGTTTCGACCGCCCCTCTCCGAAGATAATTCTCTTCAACGCTGTCAAGTAGTTTCCTGACCCAACGTCCATTAGCAAAATGCTCTGGCTTATGGTTCGTAATATGCTTGCAGAGAGCCTTTAGGATCTTCTCTGCATCAGGGGAGAGTGAATAAACCTTCTTGCAGCGCAGCTTGAAAATCTGCTCGAGTTCTTCAGCAGTATAATCTGGAAAGTTAATCTTGGACTTGAATCGGCTGTCCAGTCCGGGATTGGCTTTAAGGAAATCAGCCATCTCCTTAGTATAACCGGCAACGATAACGACAAGCCTTCCTCGGTCATCTTCCATTCTCTTTAAAAGAGTGGAAATAGCTTCCGGTCCAAACTCCTTATTCTGACTGATCGCATATGCTTCGTCAATAAAAAGGACGCCATCCATGGCTTCATCACAGATTCTGTTCGTCTTAGCGGTCGAATGCCCCACATACTCTCCAATAAGACCAGACTGATCCGTTTCAACCAGATGCCCTTTTCTGAGAATTCCCAGATCCTTCAGGATGCCTGCGACAATCCTTGCGACTGTCGTCTTTCCCGTTCCTGGATTTCCCATAAATACCAGATGGAACGAACGATCTGAAGCAACCCTTCCCGTAGCCCTATAATCCTCTATGACACGTTTGTAATTCGCAAGTTCTTCCTTGACAGTCTTTAATCCAATCAGTGAATCCAACTGCTCTTGATTGTCACCTCTTTTATGGAGTCTATATCTGTTCTTTCCGTTTTTGTCGGTCAGATTATTGAAATCATTAATGGTATACCCCTTGACTCGTGAAATATCCTTTTCCAGAGATTCAAGGCTATATCCGAGGAAAGAAACCTGCTCACAGATATCCTCGAGATCAACCCAATCAACAGTCTTCTTCCCGTCAGAAGAAAAGATATGCAGGTTGAGCAAATCCTTGATTTCCGATTTTGACGGGGGAGGGAGAACGCATACGGTATCACTGTTCAATCTTGTGTTCCCTTCACCATCAATCTCAATGAAGCGTGAACGGAAAGCCTGATTGGTAATGAAAACGCTACGGTCAGAAGCTAAGGAATCATTAAAGGCAAGAGACAGGTTGTTGTTGTAACTAGAAGAATTAATCGCAAATATCAAACGAGACGACATTTCTCCACGCATCATAGCTTCATTCTCGATGTCAGCCAATTTAATGGAGAACAAATCGGTCTGATTCTTATCAAACTCATTTGTGCTCGTGATAAAGACGATTGCGCAGTGGTCCAACTTCTGGAGGCTCCCCAGAATCCATTTCAAGTTGGAGAATCGATCCCCTGTAACATTACACTCCCAGAATTTGCTGAACTCGTCAAGATGAATGTTCTTAGCCGGATTCGAGACATTCACTTCACTGCCGTAAGAGTCTCTGCTTACATCCTTTTTCCTTTGGAACATCTGCCGTCCGGTCAAGCTACCTCTTACTTCACGGCGTGAAACGACTTCAAAAGAAGAGTTTGGTCGTGAATCATTTGGATCCGATAGATACCTCTCCAAATCCTCTCTGGAAAAGGTGTGGAATCCTTTTTGGGTTTGATAAAACACAACTGTAGTAAACCCTTGCCGTTTTAAGTAAAGATATAGCTCCCGCTCAAAGCTCAGGAATGGGCCCTCGGCATCCAGAAACAAATCCGGGCGATAAAGAAGAGCTGAAATCAGTCCTCTTTCCTCTATCCGGAGCGAGTCGAATCTGGACTTCTTATCTGTCTTTGTTGCGCTCATCTAACTTACTTTCTTGATTCTATCTGATGTCTCCTCCTTGTCTGTTCAGAAATGCAAGGACGAGCCGGGTTAAAGGGCTCCATTGGCTCAGGATGGCATTTTTGTCTCAAGGCAGACTCAATACCGTATTCTTCGTAAAGCTCTTTATTGATTCTTTCATAGACGCTATTCATCGTCTGCTCATCAGTATAGCACTGATTGTTAATGCGGTAGTATAAGTCATTCTCTCCTTTCTCCTTGTTAGGAGAAACAATGATTTCAACCTCGGCATCGTCAATATATCGTTTCATTCGAATGATATATGCCTCGCGCATATCAAGCCCGTCAAAGCCCTCTCCAACAATGCTAAAGCGATGCTCCTGGCACATAATATCGCTCACAATCTGAGCCATCTCCCTTCTCGCATCAGATAGTGCTATTGTTTCCATTGCATCTGCTGCAGTAATATCTTTGATTTGGTTAAGTTCTTTCAGACGCTCAAAATCTTTCTTGAGAGTCGAGGTTGTATATGAGGGTTCGCTCCTCCCGCGCTCAATGCGGTCGACAATCTCTTTCACTTCCTGTTCAAGCTCACCAAAACGCTGGTCTGTCCAATAGTCGAAATCAACAAGTTTATCCTTGGTCTCGGGATTATAATATGTGTTTTTGCGAAGACTATCCATCTCTGACGAAATCTGTTCTGCCAGACCTAAAGCTTGCAAGTGCAATCTCTCATATTCTATTTTCCTCTTTGAGACAGTCAAGTCTGCCTCATAGATTTCTCCCGTCAAACGGATAGCTTGCATTTGTAATGAAGAACTGCTCTGCTCAAGCCTGTCAATGACATCAAGCTTTGAAGCAATCGACGCAATCATATCAGAGCCAAACTTGACATACTCGGGGTCGTTCTGGATGGCGGCAAAGTCAATTTTCGCTTGGCTCATCAGGACAGCAGCTTTCTTGGCGCCCTCAATATTCAATACACCCTGAGCCGCCTTTTGGAGACTTACAACCCGATCAGACAGTTCACGCACAGCCTCATCATCCTGAGCAATCTTATCTTCAACTATCTTAAATACCCGACGACTCTCTTGCTCGATTCCTTCCAATCTCTCCAAAAGAGACCGCCTATAGTCACTAATATCCTGGGCAAGCATGGCGTTGCTGCTGTTCAGTTTCGAGGCCGCCTTATCTATCTTGCGCCTTGCCGATTCACATGAGCCCTTCTTGTTTTCCAAGCGGACAAGCTCGGCCATATTTTCCAAATAAACCTGTTTGTCAAGTCTAACGTGATTCGCGCTCATTACTATTCGTTGTTTCTGTTGTTAATCCGAACTTTCTCTTGGTATCATCGGAAATCCTTATTCCTGTCCCTTCAGAGAAGGTAATATCAGAGTCGATATGGTTGACATCATTTCTTACATCAAGCCGAATCTGATCCGGTAACTCTTCAGAGAAATGCCTTAAGAAATCAGTCATCAGGTCCTGATCCATATATGAACTCAAACTAATCCTATAGGTAAAGAAGACCTCTTCCTTTGACGCCTTAAAGAACAATTCAATCTTCCTACCGTCAGACGAGTTCTCCATCTGAACCGAATAGACACCTCGAGGGTCATCATTGTCAAAACCACAATTCACCCGACGAAATCTGAACTGTTCCACAAGCACCTGCATCGCAATCTCACCAGCAGCTTGTGCGGCTTCAGAAGCCATACCTCTTCTGTATGCCTCTTCGGCAATCTTGTCAACAGTGTCTGAGATATCCTTGAGTGCCTTGCGATCGTATTGAACTTCATCAATATCATACCCTTCGGTAAGCATGTTCCCCTCAATTCGATCACGTATGTCAGCAAACCCGCGTTCTAGTTCAACGAGGGCCTGACCCGTCCAGAAATCAAGATTAACTTGATGCTGTCTCTCTGAATCAAAAAAGAAAGCATCTCGGTACTGTTTGATCTTTGTCTCCAATCTGAGAATATCCTTCAAAGCCAACGCATATTCGGCTTCAAAGGCACGCTTTAGATGATCGACTTCAGTACGTATCTTCTTGATGTCTCCAAGTATTGAGATTGCAAGTCCTTGAACTGCGCCAGGATCTAATTCCTGCTCCATTTGGGAAAACAGATAACAAATTCGTTTTATACTTGAATGGCGGAATTTGACACAGTAAGCATCTTCGCTCAGTTCATTGAAAGTCGATATGGCCTCTGAAAGCAACTGCCTGGCCAACTCAGTCTGATGACGCTGTCCACGAGCCGCTTCACGGAGGGCTTCGTTGACCCTGTCAATGGCTTGGTTCGCATCCTGAATCTCTGACTCAAGTTCTTTTATATGGGAATCTAGTCGCCTATTCTCTTCTCTTATCGTTTTCCTTTCATCTTTTAACGCCTGATCAAAAGATCTGGTGGTTTGATCAAGGACACGCTTGATTTTCTTGTTATCCTCAATGAGATGAGCAATCATGCGCTCATACTCCTCCGCCACCTTCCGAGCCTCACCACTGGATTGGCGTTTAAGCTGCCGGATTCGGTTCATCATCTGAGCATACTCGGCATCACCCATCCAAATAACACTTCCGCAATCAATGTTATTCTTCGTGTAGTATCTAAGATCTCTCTCCGTAAAAGCCATAATGCTCAGTTTCTGCCGGGAGCAATCCCGATTGTCAATACTTCTTCTGGACCGATCAAATGCGACTCTCTTCTCCGCTCGCCATTAAGCAGAAAATCTTTATGCTCGACCAGGGCGTCCGACAAAAAATAGAGATGCTGGTTACTGGATCCTCGCAGCCCTTTATTATCATTCAGTTCCCGGATATACTCTCCATCTATCAACAGGTCGACAAAAGGGAAAAGCCTGGTGACAATCTCTGTAGAGAGTTCTTCTTTCTTATATCCGGTGAAAACAATAACAGTAATACCGTCGCGAGCAGTTTTAATCTTCTCAAGCAAAGCAGCTATCGGACGCCACTGCAGAAGCGGTTCTCCGCCAGAGATAGTAATCCCGTCTATCCCGGCTGTATCCAATATTTCATTTGCTAGAGAAGAAACCGCCATGTCCCGTCCGCCAGAAAGAGCCTGAAGTTCCGGAGAGGTGCATCCTGGACAACGGCGATTACACCCCTGAACCCAGATGACGAATCTGTGTCCGGGTCCAAGAGTCGTTGCCGACGGCCAAGTGTAACCTATCTTAATAGTCTCTTCCATATAGAGGATTATTTCAGCGAATCAAAGCTCTTTTTATGGCGCTCATCAATGGCCGCCGACAAAAGCTGGTCGAGTTGGCTGAGCTTGTCTCGAATCTCATCTGAAAGCTGTTGAATCCTACTACTGTCAGCCATATCAGACAACAGATAGTTGACAACCTCTTCCGACCACTTATAATGGGCTTGATTATCTTCAATGGTCTTTGTTGCGACCTCATGAAGATTGTGAATCTTCGCCTGAACACCGTCTAAAAAACCGGTAAAATCTATCTGATTGGCTGTTTCAAGACTCGCCTCGGCCAGGACTACAAGTTCATAAAAAGCCCTGAGGCGATTGGATTCACTCTGCTTAGCCTTAAGTAACTCAAGGAACTCGGATTTCTTCGAAGAAAGACCGGCATTCGAATTAAGAATATCCTGTAAGTCAGTATTCATATCGCAGATATTGGGATTCTAGAAAAGAGGAGTAATCTTCACAGAGTCTGGAGAGATTGATGAAAAAGCTATTACATTGCCGAAACAATCCGATTCGAATCTAACCATGTAAGAGAAGACTCGGACAGATTTCCCATTGTCCGTGAAGTTGTATAATGGTTCTGGACTAGCCGCATAAGAGGGGAGGCTCTGCCCTTCGTAACTGGTCATACGATACGTCTTCCCCACGCATGGCACAAAGGAGCCGAAAGGCGTCGTGAGTTCAAGGCTAAGGACAGAAGGCTCGATTGCAGCCTCGGAGACAGATGACGAAGAATCAAAAAAGAACACCTTGATGCTTTTCTGCTCAAGCAGATATCTGAGAGGCTTTTGGAATACCTCCGCATCTGCAACAGTTAAGATGGAACCAGTTGGAATATGCAGCAGATCATCTGTGTACTGCTCAAGTTTGTCAAGATACTGCTTTATGGTCGTATCGATCCCACTTCCCATGGGAAATGAGTCATAAAAAGTGTCGTAATGGATACCATTATCGTCTTCGAAGAAACATAGATCAATCCATGGCTGCGCCATTCCTGGCAAACACTCTTTGTAAAGTATCAGGAGAGGTTCTAAATTAACACTAGTCCTCTCAACGACAGAAAACTTCTCGCCATTTTTCAAAACCTTGAGTAACATGTCCATCCCAGGAACAAGCACGTAATTGGTGTCGCCGTCGAGAAGAAAATCTCGCGACTGAATAAGTGCGCGTTCGTAAATAGACCTAGGCTTCGGTGTGGAGCCATCCCATTTGCGCAACGCGTCTATGTATCTGTCGAAGGATTCGAAATACATGTTTATCGAATAGTATACCAAACAAATATACTGAAATTGTCGGAAAAAGGCTAAATGTAGGCTAGATATTTGATGCAAACCATGGATAGACATGTGTAATCCACAGTAAAACAAGAAAAAAGTGTTACCTTTGAGTAATTATGAATAAGCGTTTATTACTAGCCTTTCTGCTCCTTATTTCTCATTCTGTCTTTGGCCAACAACTTGAGCTGCCAAAAACGGGAAGGAATGAGACGATTGTGTTTCATACAGGGCACATCCTATCGTTCAACCAGGAATGGATGCAAGCAGAATGGGTCGCTTACGAACTGACAAGCCTGGAGCTCTCCGGCCCTGCTGAAAGAAAGAAGTCCACCTTCCTTCAAGATCCATCTATCCCTAAAGAATGGCAACCAACTCCAAGGGACTATTCCGGCTCTGGCTACAGTCGTGGTCACTTGATTCCCGCCGGAGATCTAAAATTTAGCCAGAAAGCGATGGATGACAGTTTCTTTATGACCAATATATCTCCAATGTTCACCGAGTTCAACACAGGGATATGGGAAAGATTGGAGAGGAAAGTTAGAGATTGGGCAAAACAATACGGCAGGATATATATTATCTGCGGTCCCATCATGGGGAGAAACATTAATGGAAAGGTCGGTAATAGTAATCTGCCTGTGCCAGATGCTTTCTACAAGGCCGTTCTCATTCCATATGAAGATAATTATTTGACCATAGCATTCTATATGCTGAACAATAAGGATCCTCAAAAAAAGCTTGGTGATTACGCCATCTCCACTTTGGAGTTAGAGAGTATTCTCGGGAGAAAGCTATTTGACGGCCTAGATAGGAGAACGGCAAAAACAATCAAGGAAAGGCTTCCGCTTAAGGAACTTGGATTGTAATTATTGCATGGTTTCCAATTTTATGGTTTCACACTAACGCCCTATCAGTATATGCCCTGTAATGCTGAACAACAGAGAATTATAGACGATTTCCTAACTAATCCAGCTCCAATTACATTAATTCAGGGTAAAGCTGGTTCTGGTAAATCCTATTTGATCCGTGAACTAGTCTCCCAATCAGGAGGCAGCGTCATTCTGGTTCCAACTAATATGGCAAAGTCGGTGTATAGCAATGCACAGACAATGCACTCTTTCTTCTACGGAGAGTTCGATGATCTTGAAGAAGGATATCAGAATCCCAAAACGTATTCATCTGCCCGGAATAGTTATCACGGCTATTTTGTCAATAAGTTGCGTCCAATCCGGACAATGATTATTGATGAGATCTCAATGGTACGCGCTGATACTTTTGAGATGATGAATGTGATCTGCCAAGAGACCTTGCGGAGCCCTGCCCCTTTTGGCGGAATCAAAGTGATTCTTGTCGGAGACATGTTCCAACTCCCACCTATTGTCGAAGATGAGGAGACTGGACGATACCTAAAAGACGAGTATGGCGGTTATTACTTCTTTAACAGCCATGTGATTCAGAAACACCTGAAAGACATTCGGTTTTATGAACTCAAGCATTCGGTAAGGCATGGTAATGATCCGGAATACGAACGTATCCTTGACAACCTTCGCCGCGGATGTCCGGTTGATATCGCCGTACCCATGTTAGATAGGCTGAACAGTAGGGTAGTACCGTTATCTTCTATACCGCCAAATGTCATCTCGATTGCAAGTTCAAATGCGGAAGTGCTCAGGATCAACCATCAGGAACTAGCCAAACTCCCTGGGCAGGAGTATCGTGAATTGGCTGTGTTCACCATTAAAAGGAAAGATGATAATCGATATACACAGTATACTGTTGGTCAGCAACAACCGGATGAAAAAGAGTTCAACACGATCGAGGTCCCTTCAAAATTTGAATCCGACTTCATGTTCAAGGTTGGAGCAAGGGTCATGTTTACCGAGTCAAGAAAGAAGCTTGGATACGTTAATGGAGATTTCGGCACTATTGTCAGGAAAGAGGGAAGTACGATCTATGTTCGTATCGATAAGACCGGTGACATAGTGATGATTAATCGCGTTGACCACTACCGGTATCAGATGAAGTACGATGATACAAAGCGAGACCTGGTCAAAGTTACACCCTATGTTCAAAAGACCAATCAGTATCCTCTAAAACTGGCCTGTGCATTCACCATTCACAAGTCACAAGGACAGACTTATGAGCAGGTGGTTTTGGACCTCCATAGCCATATCTTCGCTTCGGGACAACTCTATGTCGCATTAAGCCGGGTAAAGACCTTGAACGGTCTCTATTTGACAAAGCCCGTCTCAATTAGTGATATCATCGTTGACAAGGAGGTTGTTTCATTTATGAGCCGGTATGATGGAAGCAATGTTGCTGCCTATGATGCACGTCCGGTTTTACACAATACTGAGATCTCCTCCCTTCGCACGTTTGTCGTTGACAACGAATCACTCGCCTCGGTGAAGACTTATATTGAGAAGTCGTTGTCTTTAGCCGAATCCTTGTATGCAAATAGACTGTATCCTTACGCCGCACTTGAATTGGTTAAAACGATGGTAATCCTTGAAGATTATTATTTCACTGACAAGTATGCACCTCTGGTATCAGCCATAAGAGTCATTGAAAACCGATTCCCCAATGTAAACGCAACGGACTGCGAGGCAATGACAAGGAGACTTGCCGAATTATACAAGATCCTATACAGAACCGAACATAGAACTGTCGTCAACGACAAACGATAGGACTAATCCCTATAGCACCGTTTGCAAGGCTTTTTCCCCTCACGGATAGCCTCCTCCTCGGAGATCTTTTTGATTCTATGCCGGGCATTCTTTAGCGTAGCACAATCTCTAGAGTTGTGATAACTCTTCGAGGTCTTCGAGTTGACTACAAATACCTCCCCGGGCTTTAAGGCAGCAAAAGTATCTACGGCGGTATACCCCCCAGCCGCAAGCCCACTGGCAGCGATGGCTCCTATAAGCCATTTGCTCCATTTTGGGAGTGGAACGGATTCTTTTGGAAGCCTGTCGGCCAGCCGGTCAAAACTGGCGTCAGCATATTGATGGACATAGAGAACTGCGTTCTCAAAGGCAAGACGTTGTATACAGGAAGGCAATTCATCTGCCTTTAGACCGGAAATCCCATCGAAATAGATGGGGACGATATTCTTATGAAGTTCTATCGCATATTCGATCTCCCGCACCCATGTACTATCGGTCGGTAAACCTTTAAAACAGTCATCGGTAATGACAACAACAATATTCCTGGAGTTGGAAATCGCACTTAAGATGGTCTGGAAATAGTTCCCAGACGTAAGGCTCCGGGTGTCAAGAAACATACGTGATTCCCGAAAGCCGCGCTTGACAAGCTCGTCTTTCGTAAGTTCAGCTTTAGCAGCACCACCTTGACGCCGATAGCTGAGGAATACATCGTATGTTTTTTCTTTATGCATGAACTGTTAGTTGCCTGAGGAGCGCCGTTAAATAATCATTCTTGATAAAAATTATTGAAAATGTGTTTGCGCGAAGATTCAGTCACAATATTCTCAGAGGATAGCCGACCGGTATATACATAATAATCATTGGAGTCAAATCCACTATTGACTACTCTAAAAACATAGTCGTTTTTATCCTGATATAAAGTGTCTATCCAGCTATATGCATAATGCGCATCTTGCTGTTCTTTATATCTATACTCTCGTTCCCGAATAACATTTAAAGAAGAATCAAGTAATACAGTTTTGCTTGTAAATGTTGACTTATTATAGCCTGCTGTCGTAGCGAGAGAATTAAGTGCTACAAGATATTCGTCGTTTTGACGAAAGATAAAGGGAATATTATAATAGTAGAACGTATGAGCAGCAACTTGCTTCCCTCCGGAAAACCGTATTATCCTTGTAAAATATTTGGAATTAGTATAAATCTTGTCAGGGCAAATTAAATAGAGATCCGTGCCAATAATCGGGGAGACAACATATTCACGATAAAGATGGGCGACATTCTCAAGCGTAACTTCGTAGGGACAGTCACTAAAATTTTCATTTCTGTCTATTCCTTCTCCAAGAAACTTGAATGGGAATCGTTCCATTAGATCTATTTTTTCTTGTAACCTCTCTAATAATGCTTCATCTCTAACTTGGAATAAATGGAATTCAGGGTCAAAATTATAGTGAAGTCTTGTTTCATCAGAGAATCGCAAGACTATTTCGCTATTGCGAATACCGGCGATTAAATCTTCATCATTGAGTTCTGCTTTAATGGGAAAACTAATCCTGCATGAGTCACCAGGTGGAATTATTTGATACTGCGGATCTAGTATTATTCTTCTCTGTTCTTTTTCCGTGAAATTATTCAATAAGTCTTCTTTGACTATGCTAACATTATCTTCTTGATTGATAATGGTTATACAGGCATTCAGCTGCGTGTCGGAAATAGTATCTTTCTCTAAAGCAGGTTCGGATACGTAGACATCATATTTTTTGCCATTCTCGCAAGAATCAGCTAATGAAAGACAAAGAATGGCGGGAATAAATACGAAAATAAAACGGTTTGTCAAGCAAATGCCGATTTTATGCAAATAGAGATGATTATCCATGTTGTAAAAAATCAATCAAAACTCAAGCTGGAACCCCTTAGCCTTCAATCGCTCATAGCTGTCTTTGTCAAAGCGGTATTTGATAGGGGTACGGGTGCCATGTCTTGGCGTGCCATCATCCACCTCGCTAAGCATACCAAAGTGCTTCATCTTGTTCGCAAAATTACGACGATCGAACTTAACTTCCAAGATGGACTCATACAAATTCTGAAGCTGCGGTAGAGTGAAGACTTCCGGCAACAGCTCGAAACCGACAGGCTCAAAATGGATATGCTGTTTTAGTCGTGCCAAGGCATCCCGGAGGATTTTATCATGATCGAAGGCAAGAGCTGGGACATCACATAGTGAAAACCACTCTGCCTTATCGGCGTCGGTATCTGCTTGGACTTCAGACAACTTAACCAAAGCATAATGAGCAACGGTTATCACGCGTTCTCTTGGGTCACGCTTAATCTCACTGAAGGTGCCGACCTCTTTGAAGTCTTTAACCGAGAGCTTAAGCCCGGTTTCCTCCTTCAGTTCCCTGGCTGCCGTATGTGCAACCGTCTTATCTTTTTCAACGTCAAGAAATCCTCCAGGCAGAGCCCATTCTCCCACATATGCTGTCGTACTAGCCTCTTTTTCCATCCCTCTTTTGATAAGGAGAACCTTCAGCTCTTTACCATCATATCCGAAAACGACACTATCAGCCGTAACGGCCGGATGCGGATACTCATAAATGTATTGACCTCTCTTTGCCATTGTTTGTGTTTTAATTACGCAAATATATGAAAAAGAATTGAATTGTCATACGAATGTGAATCCAATACTACGTTTCCCTCTAAAAACACAGAATTTGTGTAAAATATACGCGAAAAATTTGCACGAGAAATAACCTTTGTATATCTTTGCGTAAAATTTACTCATAAGCCCTTTTACGCATTATGAAACAGACTGTAAAACTGGTGGCAATGGTACTGCTAACAGTACTGAGCTACAATGCATTTGCTCAAAAGACAAAGACAGAGAACGACTACAACCTCAAGAAGGCCTATGAGGTTGCTTCCGCGAATCAATCAGATGGGCGTATATCTGAGTCGTGGAGATCTCGCGGTGTCCAAGTAGCTTAGAAACGGTATAGATGTCGGTGCCGGTGCTGAGCAGGATGACCGCGAACGTATGCCGGCTGCAGTGGAAGGTGAAATCCTTCGTGATGCCTGCGGAGAGGGCCCAGCGTCGCAGTTCGACGGATGTGTAGGCGTCATGCCTGAAATGCGGGAAGACCTTGTCCGTCTTAACGGAGTCGCCCTGGACGCCTAGATACCTCTCGGCCGCCTTGGGGATGTCAAGATACTCCTGCCCGCCGGTCTTCTTCTGCTTGAAGACCAGCCGAGTGTATTTGTCGAACTTACGGACCTCACCCCAGGTCAGTTTCTGGATGTCACTCTTGCGCAGTCCCGTGAAACAGGCAAACATGAAGACTCGTTTCAAGTAGGGGTCAAGGCACTCCGTCTCGGAGAGCATCTTTGTGTCAATTACACAAATTTGAAAAGGAATTTTGAATGGAACTTTAATATTTTCTTAAACCATTGTTTTACAATTATTTATAAAGTTTTCAAAATCAACAATTTTTGGTTTAAATTAAACATATTTACCCAAACAAAAATGTATTCTAAAATCCTCCGGAAACATCTTAACATTTGCGAAATCCAAATTCGCCAAATACGTTAATTTTTTTGCAGGGATTTTGAGGCCGGGGGACAAAAAAGAGCATATCCGGGGGACAAAAACAAAGAATCCCGCTCCTGCTTTGACGCTGAAGCGAGGTTCAATACAAAATCGTCAGATGCGACTGACGGATTCATCTCTTGATAATTTCACAGTAACCACCTTTATCCTCGCCGATACGGACAATCAAGCCTTTTTCTTTCAATACGGAGATGGCGGCGTTTACTGAATTGCGGCTGATTTGAAGTATTTCTGCAGTATGGGTTGCGTTAATATACTGCTTCTCAGCAATCATTCTGAGAATCTTCTGTTGAGTTACTGACAAGTTTACAGACAAGTTTTCTGGTAAGTGGTTGTCTGAAGAATTGTCCAAAGTGTTTGCAGTCTTCCGTTATACAAGACAACCGTAACATTTGCAGCCGTCTCAACGATCTTCGGCTCGGGGAGTCCGGCATCTTTCATCTCCTTGAACACACGGGGAATACCTTCGTTGAGTTCGCGGACAAGCTCCATCTCCGTCAGAACACGGGAAATGAGGGGATTGCGGGCGAAGCGGGTTGTGAAGATATTGTCAACCGTCACGATGTTCGGGAGGCGTCCGGGGCTCTTGATTTCCAGACGGTCATCGTATTTGGCTACAAGGATGTAGTCGCCACGGAGGCCCCATTGCCTGTGACATACGGCATTGGTAATGCTCTCCACCCAGGCGAACTCCGGATACTCCGGATAGGTGTGGAACCGGCCGTCGCTCTCGAGGGTGGTCCGTTCTTCCAACTGATCGGAAATAAATCGCTTGGCCTCCGGTACCAGCCTGAGAAGCGGAAGGTCGAAGTTTTTATCCTTCACCACATTGAACTCGGCCCCTGTGCGCATGGATGTCCCGTCAACTTTGATGTATCGGATGCGGCAGTGCGGAAAGAACCCCCGGACATTCTTGCCGAAGAGTAGCACAGCAGCATTGGTCAGCGCATCTTCGTCGTGGCGCTTCACGATGAACTGACGGGCACGGAGCACCTGCTCGTTTGTCTGATGAACGGCCCCGATCTTCTCCCTGTAGGCACCGACAGAACGGATACTTCTCTTGCTATTTCAATAAGTTAATGCTTTGGTCCATGTGATCCTCCACCGCCCGCCAATGCGCTCCAACTTCGAATCCATCTGCAACGGCCAGGTATGACGTCCTCATTTACGAAGAATCGTCTTCATTCTTCACAAAACATGGGAATACAATGCGGAATAAAGTGTATTTTTGTCTTATGTGTAGAATTCATCATACGATATCATCCATGAAATACTGTTTTCCGATCGTTCTGATGATGTGCGTCGCCTGTTCTACTTCTCCGAAACAGAAGACGGGGGTTGGTACATCGGACGCCGCATTTATCCCGGCTGCCACGCATGAAAACGGTTGGTTGAAGAGAGGCGAGGGACCCGTGCTGGGCGGCCCTGAGATGGGAACCTGTTTCGATGTCAACGTCATCCCGGACGGCTCGGCCAAATACAACATGTATTTTTCCTGGCGCCCGAAAAAGGCCATCGCCCTTTCCAGGAGTGAGGATGGGGTGTCTTGGACTGATCCGAAGATCGTTCTGGAATATGACGAGTCAAGCGGTTGGGAGGACGACCTCAACCGGTCCTGTACATTGTTTCTGAACGGGGTTTATCACATGTGGTACACCGGACAGGCCAGGGGTTACAGTAAAATCGGGTATGCTGTTTCCACCGACGGAGAGCATTTCGAACGGGTGACCACCGATCCCGTCATGGTTCCCGAGTTCAACTACGAGGGCTATTCCGTGATGAACCCGTATGTCCTTTATGATGAGGACAGGGGAGTGTTCAGGATGTGGTATGCCTGTGGCGAGACGTATGAACCGAATATGATCGCCTATGCCGAGTCGGAAGACGGCCTGCGCTGGAAGCGTTCGCCCCTGAATCCCATCTTTGTCAGAGGCGGAGACTGGGAGCAGGACCGGATTGGCGGTTGCGAGGTGCACCGCCTCCCTGACGGACGGTTCATCATGTTCTATATCGGTTATTCGGACATCCACACCGCCCGTATCGGTGCGGCCATTTCCCCGGATGGGATCCGGCAGTGGGAGCGGTTGGACTCCAATCCTTTAATTGAACCGACCGAGGGCTATTTCGATGCTTTGGCCTGCTATAAGCCCAGCGTTTACCGCGACGAGGAAAACGACCGTTGGCAGCTCTGGTACAATGGCCGGAATGAAGGTGCGGAATATATCGGTTATGCCGTGCATGAAGGTTTGAAACTGGATTGATACACGGCATAACCCGTTTTTCCAGCGTCCTTATTTTAGTTCCTCGACCCAGGCCTTGATCTCCGCCTTGGTCGCGCGGTTCAGCGTCTTGCCGGCTTTCCAGTTGATTTCGGGATACTGCGTCTTGAATTCGGCATTGGCCTTGTCGATGCTGCTGCCGCCGGAAGTGGCGAAGAAGACGACGGTTTTGCCCTTGAACCCGTATGCCTCAAGGAAGGTGTTGATGATGGTGGGGGCGGTGTACCACCAGATGGGGAAGCCGATGTAGATGACATCATAGCTGTCGGCGTCTTTCAGATCTTTTACGATGGCCGGACGGGAGCTGCGGTCCTGCATTTCCACGCTGCTGCGGGAGGTCTTGACGTTCCAATTCAGGTCTTCCGCCGTGTATTTGACTTCGGGTTTGATTTCATAAAGTGTCGCGCCGGTCACTTCGGCGAGGTCTTTCGCCACGGCCTTGGTGGTGCCGGTGGCGGAGAAATAAGCTACCAGTGTTTTCATTTCCGTCTTCGTTTTTTTGTTGTTGTTCTGCCCGCAGGCGGTGAAAGTCATGCCGATGTGGAAGCAAGGATGCCGATTTCCTTGAGTCTCGGTGCCGCAGGCGATCCGTCACAGTCACAGTCGACGGACATGTTGTCAATTACACCCGATTGTCAACAAACCCATTATCTTGCATTCTGGCGATATTCGCTGGGCGTTGTGTTCATAACCCGCTTCATATAACGCGTGAGTGCCGGTTGGGAGGAAAAATGCATGGCATCTACAATATCTGTGAGTGTCAGACGCTGGTCCGACAGGAGTTTCTGGAGCTCGTGAGCCGTGTAACTGTCAATCCAGTCGCCGGCAGGACGACCTGTGATGGACTTGCTGATCTCGGAGAGATATTTGGGTGCAAGGCCCAGCTCCCGGGCATACCATGCTACTTCCCGTTGCTCACAGCAATGCTCTTGTACAGTCATTAGGAATCGCAGGAAATGGCGGGAGGTGATGTCTTCAATCTCTGCCTTCTCGATTTCCCGGGAATAGATATTCCACATGTCATAGAGGAGAATGGCCAGCAGCGAGCCCACAATCTCCTCTCCGAAAAGGGTTCTCGGAGCACGTATCCTCTGAAAGAACTGCTTGAAATCCGTGCCGATAATCTCCAGCTCATCCTGGTCAAGACGGAACACCGGATGCTCCTTGATGTACAGATAACCTCTGGTGGCCCAAATCATTTCCGGATTATGCCGGCCCAGGAAAGGATTGGAGATCATCAGCAGGTCTGCGTTGAAATCTTCAGAGTATGAGATAGCGGTAAACTCTGTCGTCATCTGCCAGACGAGGAAGTCTCCCGCTATGACGTCAAACGGTTTATGGTTACAGTAAAAAGACATCTTCCCGCCCTTGCAGAGCAAATGGATGTGGTAGTCCCCGTGAAAGGCATCCGGATGGACGAAATCGGTAAGGGTATTATAGATCAGGAAGTCTTGCATCGCTTCAGGCTGCTTTACAAGGCAAATATACGCTTTTTTCCTCAAAACAGAAAAATGGGTAAATCATTCAGAGTTTGGGGTAATGATGTGCAGGAAACAGCCCCTTACCTTTGCATCAGAAACAAAAAAGACATAGAACATGGAAGCACTTAGGGTAGACCCCAGACAAACAACTGCTGAAGAACACGCGGAAGGCGTACGCCAGGCTCAGGTTCTTTTCAAACTCAATCATACGATGCCTTATACGGACGAGTATGACACATTGGTACGCGAACTGTTCGGTGAGAACCTCGGAGAAGGGGCGACCGTAATGCCCGGTCTTGCGGGTGTATGTTTTGATAATGTCCGCATCGGCCGGAACGTGTTGATCATGAACAACTGCCTGATGATGGCCCGCGGGGGCATTACCATCGAGGACGGGGCCATGATTGCAGCCAACGTGCAGCTCATAGCGAACAATCACGACCTTCAGGACCGGACCATCCTTCTGTGCAAACCGGTGCGCATCTGCCGCAATGCGTGGATCGGTGCCGGCGCAACCATTCTTCCCGGCGTAACCATCGGTGAAAATGCCGTGGTGGCGGCAGGCGCTGTGGTAACCAAAGACGTCGCGCCCGATACAATCGTAGGTGGCAATCCGGCCAAGTTCATCAAGAATGCTTAAATCCTCACAATATGAAATCCGCCTTTTTCCTTGCGCTATTCCTGACAGTCGGATGCTCTGCCCAGAACTCAAACAATCATGAAATCAATCAAACAACAACTCTTCCCATGAACCAGACTACGATTACTCTCAACAACGGCGTCGTCATTCCTCAGTTCGGGCTCGGCGTTTATTCCATTCCTGCCGGAGAAACCACCTACAACAGCGTTCTCGCTGCACTCAAAGCCGGATACCGGCACATCGACACTGCGCATGCTTACCAGAACGAGCGCAGCGTGGGCCAGGCTGTAAAAGACAGCGGCATTCCCCGCGAAGAGATCTGGATCACCTCCAAGCTCTGGCCCAACGAATACGGCGATGGCAAGACACTTCCGCAACTCGACAAAATGCTCGCCCGCCTTGGACTTGAATACCTTGACCTTGTTTACCTCCATCAGCCGCTGGGCGACTACAACGGTGCCTGGAAGGAACTGGAGAAAGCCCTCGAAATGGGCAAGGTCCGCGCCATCGGCATCAGCGACTTTGATTTCAATGACGAACTCTTCGAATCCATCGTTGTCCCCGCCAAAGTAAAGCCCCAGATGTTCCAGATTGAATGCCATCCGTATGCGCAGCGTGAGCATTGGCAGGAAATGGCAGCCAAATACAACATACAGATTGAAAGCTGGTTCCCGCTCGGCGGCCGCGATAGCCACGGAGAGATTCTCCGGGATCCCGTTATTAACGCCATCGCTGAAGCGCACGGTAAGTCAGCTGCCCAGGTAATCATCCGCTGGCATCTGCAGAAAGGATTCTGCGTGGTCCCCGGCTCTTCCAATCCGGTTCATATCCGGGAGAATATCGAATCTTTCAGCTTCACGCTTTCCGACGACGAGATGAAACAGATCGCTGCCTTGAATAAGGAGAAACGATATTTCAATATGTCCTACGAGCAGATCAAGGCGTGGATGGGTGACTATGAACTCTGGGATTAATTTGCCAACTTTGCAATATGATACATTCACTCAGGTCATTTCTCACAGGTCTGCTGGCGGTTCTTGCCACCGGCACGGCTTGTGGACAAAACAACGATAACATGAACGCTAAAGCACTTGTCATTTACTTCTCCCATGCCGGTGAGAACTATTCCGTGGGCAATATCGAAGTAGGGAATACCAAGATTGTGGCCGACTATATCTCTGAAATCACTGGCGCTTCTCAGTTTGAAATCGTGGCCGAAAAAGACTACGATATGCCCTACATGGAACTCATCAAGGTCGCCCAGGACGAAGCAAAAGCCGGAGAATTGCCGGCTTACAAAGGCGATGTGGACGTGGCCCCTTATGATGTCATCTTCATCGGCGGCCCTATCTGGTGGGGCACCTATCCGCAGGTGATGTTCACCTTCTTCAAGGATCACGACCTCTCCGGAAAGACCGTCATCCCGTTCACCACCCATGAAGGAAGCGGACTTGCTTCAACCGTCAAGGATGTAAAGAAAGCCTGGCCAAAGGCATCCGTGAAAGACGGTTTCGCCATTTACGGCCACGAAGTCCGCTCCGGCAGGGCTAAAGTGGAGAAGTGGTTGAAGGGATTAGGCTGGTAAAACTCCTCGTCTATCGGCCTGATACAGTTCCCGGTCGTCCATCAGGATAAACCGGGAACTTTCGTTTACGTCCGCTGTTTAATGTGTCCTATGAACGTATGTGTCCGGGGGGACTCCCTTCCTTCCTCGTACAGCACGGCCGGGGGATCATTTTTATGGACTATCGTTCCCTGCCGCGTGCCGCAGCACGGCCAAGGGAACAAAAAGGAGCCCAGACGTTCCCGCAGACGTGCTGCTGGGCGACCGTGATTTGAAAAAGGAGAGGGTGACCTCAAGTTATCTTGACTTTTGGTTACCCTCTTTCGTCGAATGATCGAGGTCGTGTTCCATCCTGTGTATCCGGAGTATGGGGCTGCGGTTTAAAGAACGCTCAGAGTAGATCGATTATTCTGTCCTGCAAGGAGTCGAGTTTATTCCACTATTAGCTTGTAGCCTGTCCCTCTAACGTTCAGGATGTCGCGGTAGACATCGACGGGAAGGTCCTCGATCATCTCCTGGTTGAGCCCGAACTCCTCGAGGATGGCGTACGGGACTTCGTCTTCATTGAACTTGTAACGTGACATGGTAGAGCGTTTGGGTTTATGTTCCTACGCCAGATTACCCATTACTATACCATGTTATTGGCCGTTTTTCACCCAGATGATACTCAGAAAGGATACTCAACTGTACGAAGTGAAAGACGTTTTCCCTTTGTCATCCGGCTGATTGTGCGTATATTTACATCGAAAAGACACAAGGCTATGATAAAGATGTTCGTAATGCATACCTGCCCCGACTGCGAGTGGGTGGAGAAACAGGTCGAAGGGAATCCCGGATTCGAGGTGATCGATATCGGTGAGCACGTGAGGAACCTGAAACAGTTCCTGGACCTGCGCGACAGTCATCCGGCCTTCGACGAGGCGAAGAAGATCGGAGACGTCGGAATCCCATGCTACGTCCTGGAGGACGGGACCGTGACGCTGATGTCCAAGGATGTCGGCCTGGAACCGCGTCCTGATTACTACGGAGCTTCCTGCCGCATCGACGGGAGCGGCTGCTGACCGTTCTTTCCGAAACTCAGAACTCAGGAAAACATGGAAAATCATATTTCACGGGAGGCGGCCCTGGAGCTGCTCAGGAAATACAACAAGGACCCGTTCCACCTCCGGCATGCCCTGACGGTGGAAGCGGTGATGCGCTGGTATGCGAAGGAACTGGGCTATGCCGACGAGGAGGATTTCTGGGGATTGGTGGGGCTCCTGCATGACATCGACTTTGAGATGTATCCCGAGGAGCATTGCATAAAGGCTCCGGAACTGCTGCGCGAAGCCGGTGTCGGTGAGGAGATGATCCACGCCATCTGCAGCCACGCCTACGGTATGCACGTCGACGTGAAACCCGAACACCTGATGGAGAAAGTGCTCTTCGCCACGGATGAACTCACGGGATTGATCTGGGCCACAGCCCTCATGCGCCCGTCGAAGAGTGTCCAGGACATGGAACTGAAGTCGCTCAAGAAGAAGTACAAGGTCAAGACGTTCGCTGCAGGTTGCTCCCGCGAGGTGATCGAGCAGGGCGCCGAAATGCTGGGCTGGCCCCTGGACGAGGTGCTGCAGAAGACGCTCGACGCGATGAAGGCCGGTGAAGAGGCCATCGCGGAGGAATGCGCTAAGCTATAAGAATGACTCCCGTCCGACGAAGACCATGAACAGAGAATCCATCGATACCACGAATATGTGTTCCCATCTTCAGAAGAAGCTCTTTGAAGAGGATGGGCTATATCACGGCATTTGGGTCGCCATGCAGGATGATCCGGAGCTGACGGCCGTCGTCCGCTCACGCCAACTTCACGTCTACCGGAATGGGAAGAAAGTGCTGGTACTGGCAGGTAAGGCTGCGCCCAAGGTCATCAGGGAAGATAAACTGTGCGGGATGCTGGCAGAAGTAATCAAGGGATAGGTAAAAGCCAAGAGTATGAAACTGAAGAAAAGAAAACTCAAGTTCGCGGCGATATTCGGTGTCTGCTGGTTCGCGCTCCTGGTCCTGCTGGTTGATGGGATCCTGAAATTCCAGACTCTGGTCGACCGTTTCGGGTCATACGCCTGGGTGGAGATCACGCTGATTCTTTTGGTCATCCTTCCTACTGTGGCGGTATACTTCTTCACGAAAGAATAACAAATCTATAAATCGACTTGTTTCGTTATGGAAGAGAAAAAAAGATTAAAGACAGTGAGGATTATCTGTTCTCTATTTGTCATTCTATGGGCTATTCTTGGACTGATTAACGCATACGATGTTATTTCTTTGCCCAGAATTGCCGTCGTCGTCCTAAATCTTTTGTCTATTTGCGCTATCATCGTACATGGTTATGTGAGTTTCAAAGATTTATCGAACAGATAAATTCCAATTGATCGGCATAAACAAGCTCCGGCAGCATCGTATTTGTTACCGGAGCTTTATTGAGTTTTCATGGGGAATGCGTAAATTGCGTTCGATAAATCGGAATTTACATGAATCGTAATTCTCAAATCATTCGGACTAGTTGGATAGGCATAGTTGCCAATGTCTTTCTGGCAGGTTTCAAGGCGGCAGTAGGCCTTCTGGCAAATTCTGTCGCTAT
>Ga0247611_10000313_pt1 | contig 99509 bp, 74 predicted proteins | sample 177DNAGHGhighgp2_FD_192422 | JGI IMG/M metagenome (GOLD analysis project Ga0247611, IMG submission 192422) | Sheep rumen microbial communities from Palmerston North, Manawatu-Wanganui, New Zealand - 1770 DNA GHGhigh gp2 | ecosystem: Host-associated > Mammals > Digestive system > Stomach > Rumen... | reverse complement strand
CTAAGCTTGTGGAGAACCCAACTGTGGATGACCCAACTGGAAACAGTTCGCTAAAAAGTAGTGGTTCTGTGAAGCAAGAAGTTAATAAAGTACGAAGTTCAACTTTGTGTAAGTTTTAACATACTGCTGAAAGACGCGTCTCGGTTCAAATCCGGGTATCCGCACATTTTTTAAATGTTAAAGATATTTATATTTAAAATAGTTTTATATTGCCTTATGATTTACAATATTATACGACAACAGCAATCCTATGATGAGTATATTGGCCAAGGGAACGGTCAGTACTCATTTGTAATGCAATAATGATTGAAGTTGTTGTTCGCATAACATTTATTCTTATGTTCCCATTAACAGAAATGTTGGTGGGAATTTTTTTTTAATTCCTGAGTAGCGCAATTGATAGAGCATCACAATTTGGCTGTGAGTGTTGCAGGTTTGAGCCCTGCCTCGGGAACATTTTTACTAAATTTATTGTAGTATAATCGAATTTATATATTTTCCATGATATTTATATATAAATTCGATTATACTATATGGATAAAAATGAAATTTTAAAAATTAAGGAATTAAGGAAGAGCGGTTTGTCCCCAATGTGGTGAGGTAATTGAAAGGGACTACAATGCAGCGTTAAACATACTTGATGAAGGTTTAAGAATAATAGGTAGCAGTACTACCGAATTTACGCTTGTGGATTACCCAACTGTGGATGACAGACTCAGTAATGAGGCACTAAAAAGCAGTGGTAGGTTGAAGCAAGAAGTTAATAATGGGCAGACAAGTTTGTTCAAGTTTTAACATACTGTCAGATGCGTTTGTGAGCATAAAGCAATTAAACATAATGGATGCGTTTTCAAATTTTACGATGAGTTAAAGTGATTAAAAAGAAGGCAATTTAACAATATTTAACCGTAAGAATTTATATTTTTAATGTTTTTTTTGTATATTTGCTTAAAGCGTATTTAATAATTAAAAAAGGGAACTATATACTTGTTGGCAATAAACAAAAACCTCCTCACACTTGGAAGGGCAAGGAGGAAACTAAAATGTTTTTTTGAACTGTGTTGTGCCTATTTCTATACTTAACATCTGACCGCACAATTCGTGTGATTTCCGCTTTAAACGTATACTAAAAAAACACAAGCGTAGTTCAGTTTGCAAAATTACGAAATCTCACTGAAACAACAAAACTTTTCAGTGAGATTTAATAAAAAAGTTTGAGTAAAAACGGTATTTTCTGCTTTAACGTGATATTTATTAGTAGAAAACTGATGAATATTATGCTGAAAGCCTATAAATACAAAATAAAACCAAACCAACAGCAAGAGGAACTATTACAAAAGTTCTTCGGATGTTGCAGGTATATCTATAATTGGGGGCTAAATAAAAGAACATCAGCATATAAGGAAAATGGCACAAAGGTTAGTTATGTCGAACTTGCAAGGGAACTTACCACCCTAAAGAAAACTGAAGAGTGTAATTGGCTCAACGAAGCACCAAATGAATCGTTACAACAATCACTTAGATGCCTTGATAACGCATTTACAAACTTCTTTAGGAAAAACGGTAAGTATCCAAGATTTAAGTCAAAGAAGCATACAAAAGATTCATCAAAATTTATAAATTCAGTTCATTTTGACTTTGAGAATTGGCAAGTGAAACTGCCAAAACTTGGTTGGATTAAACTATGTAAAAATAAAACCTTTGACCAAAGCACTTGTAAACAAGGCACTTGTACTGTCAGTAGAGACCATTGCGGAACATATTGGTGCGTTATAACGGTTGATGACTTGCAGCCAAAACCAACGAAAGCCAAGTTGGTTAAGGATAATGCAGTTGGAATCGACCTTGGCATCAAGGACTATGCAATACTCTCAGATGGTACAAAGTTCACCAACCCAAAGTATCTTGAACAAGCACAAAGGAAACTCGCTTGGTTACAAAGGGATTTTGCGAGGACTAAGAAAGATTCCAAAAACCATGAGAAGATGAGGATTAAGGTTGCAAAGTGCTATAGAAGCATTAGCAATCAACGTAATGACTTTTTGCACAAGTTGTCAACCCATCTTGTAAGGAATTACGATGTGATTTGTCTTGAGGATTTGAATGTAAAGGGTATGGAACAGAACCATCACCTTGCAAGGGCAATCCAAGGTGCATCTTGGGGTGAGTTTGTCAGACAACTTGAATACAAGTCTGACTGGTATGGGAAGAACGTATTATTCATTGGCAGATTTGAGCCAAGCAGCAAGTTATGCCACAAGTGCGGTTACATCAACCAAGAGTTACAGTTGTCAGACCGTGAGTGGATTTGTCCTGTTTGTGGTGAGCATCTTGATAGGGATGTTAACGCTGCAATAAACATCAAGGAGATTGCCTTTGACAAGCAGAATCTTGTTGGGGTATAAAAAAATAATGAAAATAATGCTCGTCGGGAAGCGAGATTAAGACTGTGGAGGGCAAGAACATTAGTTTCCCTATGAAACAGTAAGTTATATATTGTATTGGTTTAGTGCCAACAAGTATATAGTTCCCTTAAAAAATATTGTTATTATAGGTATGTTAGATAATATATTTGTTAGAAAAGCAATGAAATCAATGCTTTCAAAGGAACAGTTTGATACCATTGATAAGTTTTCAACAGCCTTGCAAAATGGCGAGATTGATAAAAATCTTCTTGCAAGGGTGGGAGAGAAAATATCAAAACTCCCAACAAAAGATGTGAATAAGCTGCTAGAACTTATTGATAAGAATTTTTAAAAAAATGAATGCAACGCAAGTATTATTTAGATTTTTAAAAGAAGAGGGTTTATATACTTCTTTTTTTAAATGTGGCAACATGGTTGCTCGTGCTAAAAGAGTCCCTAAAAACGTGTACAGTCTAAGAGAACATGATATTGAAAGAAACGCGGTTGATATTGTTTTAAAAAGTGAAAGGTGTTCTTTGTTTTATGTGTTATCGTTTATACCGCTCGAAGTGCCTTATTGGGAATTGCAAAAAAAGTTCCACGCCTTTTTAAAAAACAATATAAATGGCAATTATTTAAAAGTATTTATACCAGATTATTCGGAAGAAGAGACACGTTATTATGATAGAAAATTTAGAAATGGCTATCATTATTTGGAATTTTCATTAAAAGATGAAAGCAAAAGAGAAATATAATAATAATGGGGAAGATATATGTTGTTAATATAAAGCAAGAGGATTTTTCCAATAAACCCGGATATTTCTATGTTGCAAGAAGCAAAGCGTTAAAATCACCGTTGGGTAATCCATACACACATGATGGCAAACGAAGCAGTTTGGCAAAATTATCCTTTAGAACGCGAAAAGAAGCCATAGAAGCATATGAGCTTTATTTTGATGAAATGTATGGAACGGATAAAGATTTTACAGATGCTTTTAATACGATATATGAGTGTTATAAATCCGGAATGGATATATACTTGGGATGTTTTTGTCATCCACAGCCATGTCATGCTGATATTATAAAGAAAAAACTGCAACAAAAACTAATAATGGAAAATAAAAAAGCAATGCCTTAGAAGAATGGATTTTCTTTTAAGGCATTTATTATGTTTTGAAATTCATTGCAAGTGTTTATAAAATTATCAACATCATCTTTTGAAAGCTCAAACCATTCTCCAACAAGGTTTGATGATTTAAACTTGTTATGAAGCATCTTTTCAAGTTTAAATGGCCTTGACGTTTCATATATATGTTTTACATATAATTCTTCTGAATTGCCCGTTTGAAGTTGTTTGAGCCTGTTATTGGCATTTTTTCCACGTGTTGAACCAATTTTAAAACGATTTTCATTTCCAACCTCTCCAATTAAATAAATATAACCCATTTTTATATAAAAAATAAAAATTTAAAAATTAAAATAAATAAAAATGCCGGAAAAAAATTATTATATTTTTCCGGCAATTATTATTGTTTTTTTTTTTTATTTTTTTAAGGTATCGCTTCAACATCATTTCTATATTCGTACCAATCGGTTGCAGATTGATAAGCTGTTACACTTCCACTTGGTACATAGAATTTTCTTCCCGATGCGTTATTATGGAATGCTGAAGCGCCAAGTGATGGTGGCGTTGTTGCGGCTATTGTAACGCTTATTAGATTGCTGCAACCCAAGAAAGCATTTAACTCTATTGAAGTTATTCCGGTACCTACACTAATATTTGTTAAGCCTTTGCATAAATGGAATGACTGATTCTTTATTGCTGTTATACTATCTGGGAACGTTAAAGCTGTTAAGCTTTGGCAACCTTGGAACGTATAATCATTTATCTCTGTTAATGTTGTTGGTATGTAAATGCTTAATAAATTTTCACAGTAGTAAAAAGCGTAACTGCCAATGTTAGTCAGCCCTTCTTGCAGATTTATAGATTCAAGCGATGTACAATTTGAAAATGCGTTTGTGCCAATTGTTGTAAGCCGTGAGTTTTGGCCTATGGTGCAACTAGTTATAGCTCTGCAATAGTAAAAAGCACTATCTCCAATAGATTCAACGGCACTCGGTATTGCAATACTTGTTAGGCCACTACAATATTCGAAAGCGCCACTACCAATAGTTGTGACTCCATTTGGAATAGTTATACTTGTAATACTACCGCATCTACTGAAAGACACACCACCAATATGCGTAACGCTATCAGGAATTGAGGTGTTTTGTAGGCTAGTGCAATCACTAAAAGTTGCGGTAAAAGCACTAATTTGAACACCTTGTGCAAATGTACAGCTGGTTAATCCGCTACATCGTGAGAATGTATAATCCATGTCTGAGGTCACCCCGCTTCCTATTTCTGCACGTAGCATTGACCCACAATCGCTGAAAACAAGTGTGCCAATAGTTGTAACACTATCAGGTATTGTTACACCCGTAAGGCTGCTACATCCTCTAAACGCATCGTTGCCTATTTCATTCAAAGCTGTTGGGAATGAAACAATAGAATAAAGTTCAGTACATCCGCTAAATAATCCATTCGCTATTTTTAATGACCAAATGCTGTATTTAACCGTATGCATTCCTGTAGTGTTGAATGCATATTCATTAACGACATCAGGTAATACAGTTCCATCTATTTCCATAGAATAGACATTTGTGCCGGCAAAGCTATTCTTTAACTTAGTTGGTTCACTGGTAGATGTTACATTGAACGTGGCAACTAATGGGCATCCAATTGGAAACATACTATTTTGATACCTACTCCAATTGTTGGCTGTTTTATATACCTCAAAGCTGTCGCATGGCACATATATGACTCTTCCGGCTGCATTATTATCAAATGCATATGAACCTAATGTTGGGGGTGTTAATGGCCTCATATCAACCCTTGTAAGCGATGAACAATCCATAAATGCGCGTTGGCCGATGCTTGTCACGCCGTTATGAATATCAACGTCGATTAGTCCGGAACTACGGAAAGCCTCTTCGCCAATGCTTGTTATACCGGTATGAATATATATCGTAGTTAGATTCGTACACCCTTCAAATGTTTCCCGTTCAATTGTTGTAACTCCGCTTGGTATAATAAAATTACTAAGAGCTGTGCAAAGCGCAAATGCAGATTCGCCTATAGAGGTTAATAAAATGCATAAACTTGTGTTTACTGTCCTTATACTTTGACATGAACTAAATGCATTGGCTTCAATTGCAGTAACACCACTTGGTATGACAACCCTTGTATAATATTGTGTATTATTGTTCAAATTAGCTAAATTGGTGTCCATCATGAAAGCAGCATTTCCTATGATTTTAGTACTTTCTGGTAATGTGACGCCGGACAAATTACTACAGTTAGAGAAAGAATTTTGGCTTATACCTGATATTCCTTCTTCAACTGTTACATTTACTAAGTTATCACAATCATCTAAAAGTCCAAACCCTGTTTCAGTTACATTTTTTAAAGAATATTTAACGGTATGTTCTCCTGTTGTGCTAAAAGTAAATCCACTGTTAACTGTTCTATACACGGTATTGTCTATTTCTACACAATCTACTAAATTTGTTCCGTCAACAATCTTGGTATTACTACCAGTATTTGTTACATTAAACACGCCGGTAACTTGATAATGATTTCTCTTTTTCTGCGTTAATGAATATGCAATGGACATCCCATTATATGTATAGCTGCTACTTATTGTTTTATCTTCATATAAAGGATTCTCTCCCACGGTAATTACTGTGCTATTACTACCGGTAGTTGCTGTTTGCCCACAGTATTTATCTGTATCTGTCTTTCTATAATTAAATGAAAGCGTGAATGATGTAACGTTATATTCGATTTCACTTGGATAAGTGGCACTGCCTATTTGTTCATATTCTGAGCCAACAACACACATCTTTTTCTGTGTTACTGTATATGGTACGCTCATTCCATGGTAATCATATGCATCACTTATGGTTCTTGAAACACCCGTATTTGGATTTATCCCAACGTTTATTACCGTGCTATCGCTACCGGTTGTTACGGTCTGTTGACATTGGTCGTTTGTCACAATCATTTTATAATCGAATGACAGCGTAAATGTGCTAACGTCACCTTCAATTTCGCTTGGGTACGTTGGAGTTCCAATTAGTTCATAAAATGTTCCAACTGAGCATTGTTTTCTTTGAAGAACGGAGTATGGCACGCTCATTCCATGATAATCATAGCTATCTGTAATTGTTCTATCCTGTGCTGTGGTATTTTCTCCAACGTATACTGAAACGGTATCACTGCTATTTGTTACGGTTTGATTACAGTACATATCAGTATCTGTCTTTTTATAGTTAAATGACAGGTTAAATGATGTAACATTTCCATCTATTGCACTTGGATATGTTGGATTCCCAACCAATTCATATACACTGCTTACTGTACAACGTTTCTTCTGTAAAACGGTATATGCAACATTAATTCCATGATATGGGTAAGAATCAGAAATTGTTCTATTTTCTGATGTCATATTTTCTCCAACGGTGATTACGGTAGTTTCACTACCGGTAGTTACTGTTTGATTACAGTATTTATCGGTGTTTGTTACTCTATAATCAAATGATAGATTAAATGTGCTGTCATCGCACTCAATTTCACTTGGATATGTTGCATTACCTATTTGTTCATAAACAGTGCTTACGGTGCATAATTTCTTCTGTAAGACTGTATATGGTACGTTTATGCCATTATAGGTATATGCGCTCGATATTGTTCTATCTGCGCCTGTTTCATTTTCTCCAATTATGATTGTTGTACTATCACTTCCGGTTGTTGAACTTTGACTACAGTGTGTATCATAATCGGTTCTTCTATAATCGAATGATAGTGTAAATGCTGTAACATCTCCTTCTACTTCCGTTGGATAGCTTGGAGTGTTAATTAATTCATATGCAGTATCAGGAGTACACATTTTTTTCTGTACAACTGTATATGGCACATCTAAGCCATTAAATTCATAATTACCTGTAATGGTTCTATTTTCCGAAGTTGTATTTTCGCCAACCACAATTGATGTTGTTTGATTACCAGTTGTTATTTGCTCAACACACTCATCATCGGTATCAATTCTGTTATAGTTAAATGAAAGAGTAAATGCTGTAGTATCACCCTCAATTTCGCTTGGGTATGAAGGAGTGCCATTTAATTCATACGTTGTTTGTTCCACACATAGTTTGCTTTGCGTAACCGTGTATGGAATAAGCAGGCCATTATAATTAAATGTATCACTTATCACCCTGTCATTTTCAGTGCTTGTGTTCTCCCCAACATATACATTTACGGTATCTGACCCCATTGTAACAATAGTAGAACAAGCTATTGTATTTGTTGTTTTTTTATAGCTAAATGAAAGGTCAAACGATTCATCTACAGCGCTAATTGTAGATGGGTATGAGGGGACACCTATTAATTCATATACTACCGAAGGCACACACTCATCTGTGTGCAATTCTATATCTTTTATACAATGCGAAATGTTCGGCATTATAGATACACTTTCTTTATATCTGATATAGTCTTCGTGATTTTTAAATAATTTTAAATAGTTTGCCATATTTTTATAAAAATATTTTTTTGTTATTTATAAATATTTTCTTAACATGGAATATGTTTAAAGAAATCGTTATATTTATTATTAAAAAATAATGATATTAATAGGATTTTTTAACCGATGGTATTCTTACCGATTTGTTTTGAAATTTCTATTTCTTTAAAAAAAACTATTAAAATAACTTATGGGAAAAAACATTAATCACATACAACACCTCAAAAGTAGCGTTGTTGTGGAAAACGGAGGGACGGTATCTCCTAAATTGCCAACTCCGGACTTATTTGTTGACGGAGAAATTGCGGTAAACTATGCTGATGGATATGAAACCTTGTCCATCAAGTCATCAAGCGGAAATGTTGTAACATTTTCATCCGATGATTATTATTCTGAGAAAAAACTTGGCAGCGCATTTACGGGCGAAAATAGCGCAATAACAGTCACAAAGTGCATTGAGGATAACGAGAAAGTTATATCAAGCGCTTTGAACGATTTGAACGAAAATAAATTAAATGTTAGTGAGTTTGAAACCTATAGTGGAGCTGTTAATACAACAGTGACAGCACACACGGCAGACACAACAATACATTTTACAACAGGAACCGTTCAAACACAAATAAATAATAGCATAAGCGGAAAACTTGATACAGACATATATAGCGCATTTAGCGCAACTGTCAGGTCTGAAATTGATGATTTAAGCGGACAGTGCGAAACCGTTGCAGCAGCACTTGTTGATTTGAACTCAAGAACCGTTGCAAATGCAAATGATATTGAAACCATTTCATATGCATTAAATGCGCTCGATGAGAAATTCTTAAAGGAAATAACATATGCTGAGTTGGTAACGCTGAGAAATAATGGCGAACTAGAACCGGGAGCAAAATATAGAATCACCGACTATGTTACCACAACAATGCAACCAAATACGCGAAGCGCCGGACACCAATTCGATATTATCGTAACGGCAGATGCCCCCGATAAGCTCAATGAGAACGCTCACGCTGCATTACATGCGGAAATCGCGTCTATTAGACGACTTTATAAAACAGACGGCCTAAAATACTCAAATGAAGTAGATACAGAAGAGTATTTTGATTATGTAGGAACGTTCTCTTTTGATGGAGTCACTTATTATCGTTGGCAGAAATATGAAAAAAATGATGAAACAGAATATAGTATTTTAACCAGACGTTTATGGCTTCCAAATGAGTTGTCTGTTGAAAATTATTCAGAAGACTTCATAGTCCTTGTAGATGATACATTGTATGGTGATAGGGAAACTAACAGAGGTGACAGATTGGTGTATGTAGAAGGAAGCGGTTATTTCTACAGGAATAAGCTTGAAGCATGGGAACTTAAGTACCGACTCGACAACATTAATTGGTCGTCGAAGATTGGAACACACATGATAAGCACATCAGATGGCCGGTATATCTTCTTTAAGGATGGAACCGTTGAGATAAACGGAACCACTTACATAATGTGGAGAAACAGCCTATTTGAAGAAGATTGGGGCTGTGTGTGTGTTGTGTCAAAAAGCGAAACAGTTGATAGCCAATTGTATGTATGGTACGGTGATGATGAAGGCCCAGATGAAGAATTTGGAGTGATTGATACCGTTACCATTGAACAGAATGGCGGCAAGGGAACAATTACATGGATGAGAGACGAGTTTAATAACGAGTGTCCATATGACTTTAAGAACATTCAGTTCAAGCGATACAAGGCTACAGATACCGTGAGCGAGCGCCAAGGATTAAGTGGCTTATATATGATTGCGAATCCTGATGAAGTGCCCACGGGTTTAGAGGCTGATTCTGATGATTTTATTTGGGCCTTTACTTTCAGCAGTGATAGTGGTGGCGGCGCACAAACAGATTATTCTCTTGGCGGCCATGATGTATATAGTAATGTGTTTGAAAAAGAAGTAGCTTTTCTTCCAAACAATGTGTTGTTTGGCACATTTATTTACTCTAACTCATTTGGCACGGCCTGCAACTATAATTCTATAGGAAGCGGTTTCTACAATAATTCTATAGGAAACTATTTCTACAATAATTCTATAGGAAACGATTTCTACAGTAATTCTATAGGAAACAATTCCTACAATAATTCTATAGGAAACGATTTCTACAGTAATTCTATAGGAAACTATTTCTACAATAATTCTATAGGAAACAATTCCTACAGTAATTCTATAGGAAACAATTTCGGCAGTAATTCTATAGGAAACAATTTCGGCAGTAATTCTATAGGAAACTATTTCAACAGTAATTCTATAGGAAACGATTTCTACAATAATTCTATAGGAAACGATTTCGGCAGTAATTCTATAGGAAACAGTTTCAACAGTAATTCTATAGGAAACGATTTCGGCAGTAATTCTATAGGAAACGATTTCGGCGGTAATTCTATAGGAAACGATTTCGGCAGTAATTCTATAGGAAACATTTCCTCCTATAATTCTATAGGAAATAATTGCCATCACATCCGTTTCCTAAAGGACAACATCTATAACGTAATTGTAGAAAATAGCAATCAGTATATTGACATCACCTCCACCAAGACTACTTCAATCTCTAGTAAGCTTCGGAACTTCAAGATAGCACAAGGCGTGAACAACACTAGCGCGGTTAAGACCATTTCTCACGATACGGTAAATGACACCTTCCAGACGGTCTATCAGCCAATAAACTCACAGACGATAAGCGTATAACAACAAGATGAGAGAGAAGATAAAGTTTCAGATAGGCTCAAGCGCGTTTTTCGGGGAATATCCTGACTTCAAGAGCAAGGACAGTGACATTCTCTATGTAATGGCGGGGTGGGACGCTAAAGCATCGGTACTTAATTTCCGCAAGGACGGCAAGGATTGTTTCTTCGTGAAGGATGCGCCGAAGGATGAGATGATACAGGAAACGCTGAAGGCAGACATTCCGATGCGTGTAGGCAAGTTCCTCGTACCAGCGTATGCAGAGTATATTGGGCTGACAATAGATGACCTCAAGCAGCTGGAGCCGCTTTTTGTCAAGCTTGACGACAAGCACTCTTATGAGAAGATTATTTACGATGCCTATGTCGGTAATAGCAGCTTCACTCTCTCTGACGAGCAGCGCAAAAAGGCTTATGAGGAATACAGACTAACAAGAAATTCAATTTAACATACTGTTTATCTGACCAATCAAACAATTTTTCCCGGATAATTGTATTAAAAATTCAAAAGCAATTTTCCGGGAAAAATTTTTATATAAAGCATATATATTTTTTGAAATTTATGAATCATTAAAATATTTATTAATAAGATTAAAAAATTAATAACTTTTAAAATATTTTAAAAATTATGGCGAATAATAATATTTATTCATTACAACTTTTACGTAACTCTACAGTATTTGAAACCAAAGAGTTGGCTTATAACGCCTTGAGTGCCAACACTGCCGGTGTAACACAGGACGGTGTGGCAGTTCTTGCTCGTTATAAGGCTGACGGCAACGTGGTTAAGACTCTTGTTGGTTACTATGCTAAAGCTAGCGATATTTCAGGTGCAACAGGCAGAAGTGATTATATGACCATCATTGACGTTGAGGGCGCTGCTGCTGATGTTGAGAAATTACGTACAGAGATTAATAACAGACTTGGAGATGGTATAACCAGCGCCAACACCGCAGAAGCTCAGTTAGCCGCATTAAGTGGTAGCACCGCTTCAACAAGCGCTGAGACATCTGTTGAGGGCGCTAAGAGATATACCGATGGTAAACTTGATGCATTAGATTATACTCTTGCTAAAGATGATAATAAGGTCGTTGTTTCATTTGAGCAGACAAATGGTAAAATCAGTGGCACATCAGCAAACATTACAAGTGTTAAACTTGGTGGCTATGCTGAAGGAAGCGATGCTGACATAGCCGCTACTGATACTCTCGGTCAGGCTCTTGGAAAATTGCAGGCACAGATTAATGCAATGGACAAGGATGCAGATGTTGTAGCCGGACAGGTTGTAACAACTGTAGCAGAGACCGATGGTAAAGTTACTGAAACAAAGGCTAACGTTAAGGACTTGCAGCTTGGCGGTTATGCTAAGACAAATGATACCGGTGATATTGCTTCTGCCGACACCATAAACGTTGCTTTGAGCAAGTTGGAAAACAAAGCTGCTGCTATTACAATTGCAAATGCTGATGGCTCTATTAACGTAACAACTGCTTCAAGTGGTACTGATATTAATGTTAATATTAAGAGTGGTGAGCACGTTCTTGCAAATGATGGCAATGCCGGTATTTATACCAATATTGCAATTTCTGCTGTAAGCGATAGTGAGCTTACAACAAATCTTGGTACAAACGTTAAAGAAGCTTACAAACTTGTTGGTACTGATGGCACTAAACTTGGTGAATACATTAAAATTTATAAGGATAGCTCTCTTGTAGACTTCCGTCTTGGTCATATTGATGACAAGTTGACCGATGCAGACCCAACTACACATGAATCACCTACATCCGGAGTAACAAATGGTACCGGAAATACAGCTCTTGTATACATAATGCAGTTAGCTAACGGTAATTACAAACTTGCTGCCGTTGATGTTGAATCATTCTTACAGGAGGCTGAGTTTGCAAGTGGTGTAACTGTAGACTCGGGTACACATGTTGTTCATGGTGTTGTTGACCCCGCATCTGAAAAAGATGAATCTAATGCTGCATTCTTAACTGTTGGTGCTGATGGCTTCAAAGTTAGCGGTATTGAAAATGCAATTGACACCAAGATTAACAAACTTGACGCCGTTGTAACTGGTGGTACTACAGCTGGTACGGAAACTTCAAAACACGTTCAGGTTGTTGTTGGCGAGGCTGATGGTAAATTAACAGGCGTTACAGTTACTGAAACAAATGTTGCTGACAAAAATAAGTTAGAAGAACTTAGTGCAAAGACTGTAACTGAAATTACTTCTTCAAATGGCAGTATTGAAGCAACAAGTGCATCTACTGGTGATGGTACTGTTAAATATGACATTATCACTGATGCTTCTAAGATTAAGATGAGTGGTTTCACTGCTGATGAAAGTGGATTTACCGCAATATCAGAGTCTTCTTCTATTACTGAAGCATTTAAGGCTGTTGAGGCTTTCACTCTTGAAAACGAGGAAGTCATCTCTTCCGCATTAAATGACCTTAACGATAGAATTAATGAGTTGAGTGGTGGTACTAGTGCTGACCTCGCTGCCGAGATAGCAGAACGTAGAAGAATTGAAGGACAGAGCGCTTCTTCTTATACAGCAAATGCTTCTTCAAGATACATTAGTGGCGCATCTGACATGAACGCTGCCGATGTTGCTTTGAACAACGCTATTGTTGGTGTTGCTGACAACTACGTAAGTGGTGCAACAATGAATGGCAAAGCTGTGTCAAAGACCGGTAATACATTAGTATTCTCAGCTGTTGCCACTAGCGCTGCAACCGAAGGAAGCGGTATTGTTATAACAACCGATGCAAATGGTGGTTTAACCTTCGCTTTAGGAACGATTGACGCAGGCACGTATTAAGCAATTACACACATGCTAATATAAAGAAAATACCGAGCATTTATTACTCGGTATTTTTTTGTTTTATGATTTCATTTAATAATTTAATTTTATTGTTAAATGTATTGTTTTCATTATAGATTTCATTAAAATATTTTTTATAGCTGTTATAATTTGTGTAGTACAATATTTTAATATTGTTATTTAAACAGCCTTCATATTTTATTTTATCCTTTTCAAATCTATTTTCATCATTAAAAAAGTGATGTTTTTTAAAGTGTTGCTCTCCTTGGCATTCTATGACAACATTATAATCCGGCAAATAAAAGTCAAATGGAAGTTCCTTTTTATATTTGATTGTTTCAAATGTTTTTTGTCTTTCATATCTTATATTATTGTCATTGAATAACAGACTTAGTTCATTTTCCATATGGCTTTCGTTGCATATTGGGCATCCGCCACCATATAAATGTACCGAAGGAAGTTGTTTAAAATCACCATGTTTTTTACATGTTATGATTACGTTGGTAGCATTATTTACATATTCTACTTTTGAGTAGTCATATTTATCTCCGTGAATTGATTTTGATTTTTCTATGAATTCTTCTGTTGTTAGTTTTTTGTTTCTTGAGCATTTAATGCATCCTCTTCCTCTTAAATGATTTGATGTTGTTTGCCAAAACTCACCGTGTTCCGGGCATATTATACATACCTTATCATTTGATTTTCCAATAACAACTTTTGAATAATCAAATTTAAAATTATGAATTTCATTTGCTTTTTTAATAAATTCATCCTTTGTTATTGGCGTTTTATTTGAACATGTTGGGCAGTTGCAGCCTTTTATATGATTACCAGGAAGTTGCCAAAATTCGCCATGCTTTGGACAAACAATGCATATTTTTTGAAAACATCCATTATATACGGCTTTTGAATAATCGTACTTATCGCCATGGATTTGTTTTGCTTTTTCAATGAATTTTTTTGTTTTTTTTAATATTTGTTCTTCATCAGATATTTTCCCGTATTTTCTACCTCTTTCACCCATAAACGGAAAACCATCTTTTGATTTCAAATGATTAAATGGTAACTGCCAAAATTCTCCATTTGGGTTTTCATCTGTTATAAAATCCTTGCACATGATAAGGACTTTATTTCTTCTTCCGGTATATTCTGTTTTTGAATAATCAAATTTATCACCAAATTTTAATTTTGCGTCTTTGATGAAATCTTCGGTAGTATATCCTCTTTTTTCTCCAACGCATTTTGGGCAACCTTGGCCTTTCATATGAGCAAATGCTGTTTGTTCAAATTCACCGTGAATTGGGCATATTATTTTCATTTTTTTGCCAACAGGAATTTCATCAAATGGCGGATAAGTATATTTATCGCCATGAATTTTACGCGCTCTTTCAACTATTTTGTCATATTTCATGTTGTTTAAAATATTTATATAGAAAATATAGCAATTATGGAAGATAAATCAATAGATTGGCAGCAAGTTAGAATTGATGCGGCAGTTAACATAATGAACGCAATATTAAGCAGTTCAATAATGGCGTTTTTGTTTCAATTTGTTTTCAAAAAACAAATATCTGATATAGCTGTACAATATGCTGATAAGTTAATTGAAGAATTAAAAAAATAATAAGAGTGCGGTTAAAAAATAACTACGCTCTTATTTTTTTAAAAAAATTAATTATGGACTTTTAAGGATTTACTATCTTGCTGATTCATAGGGAAACTAATGTTCTTGCCCTCCACAGCCTTAATCCCACTTCCCGATGGGCTTTAATTTAGTTATTTTTTCTATACTCCAACAAGGTTCTGCTTGTCGAAGGCTATCTCTCTAATGTTAATTGCAGCATTAACATCCCTATCCAAGAGCTCACCACAAACAGGACAAACCCATTCACGGTCTTTTAACTGCAATTCTTGGTTGATATATCCGCACTTGTGGCATAACTTGCTACTTGGCTCAAACCTACCAATAAACAGTATATTCTTACCGTACCATTCACTCTTATACTCCAACTGTCTAACAAACTCACCCCAACTTGCACCTTGGATTGCTCTTGCAAGGTGATGGTTCTGCTCCATTCCCTTAACATTCAAATCTTCAAGACAAATCACATCGTAGTTCCTTACAAGATGAGTGGATAGCTTATGCAAAAAGTCATTCCTTTGGTTGGTGATGCTTCTATAGCACTTCGCAACCTTTATCCTCATCTTTTCGTGATTCTTTGAATCTTTCTTTGTTCTTGCAAAATCCCTTTGTAACCACGCAAGTTTTCTTTGCGTCTTTTCAAGGTGTTTTGGGTTTGAGTATTTAGTTCCATCTGAGAGTATTGCGTAATCCTTAATGCCAAGGTCGATTCCAACCGCATTATCCTTAACCAACTTGGTTTTCGCTGGTTTTGGCTGCATGTCATCTACCGTTATTGAGCACCAATAAGTTCCACAATGGTCTCTACTGACAGTACAAGTACCTTGCTTACAAATGCTTTGGCCAAATGTCCTATTCTCACATAATTTAATCCATCCAAGTTTTGGAAGTTTCACTTTCCAATTTTCAAAATCAAAGTGAACGGAGTTAATGAACTTTGCCGAATCCTTTGTATGTTTCTTTGACTTGAATCTTGGATATTTTGCTTTCTTGCGGAAGAATGCAGTGAAAGCATTGTCAAGGCATCTTAGCGATTGCTGCAATGATTCATTAGGTGCTTCTTTAAGCCAATTGCAATCTTCTGTTTGCTTTAAGGTGGTAAGCTCTTTTGCAAGCTGTACATAGTTAATATGCGTTTCATTTTCTTTGTAAGCTGATGTTTTACGATTAAGCCCCCAATTGTATATATACCTGCAACACCCAAAGAACTTTGATAGAAGTTCCTCTTGGCGTTTGTTTGGTTTTATTTTGTATTTGTATGCTTTAATCATAGTATTATCAGTTTATCTACTAATAAATATCAAGTTAAAGCAAAAAATACTGTTTTTACTCAAACTTTTTTATTAAATCTCTCCGAAAAGTTTTTGCTATATCGGCGAGATTTTGTAATTTTGCGGTAGCGTTTAGCCGCCATATGTACAGAACGCCAAATTACATAGTGAAGTAAGTACAATAGCAACTATGGTGGTACTTAAACGTTGCCCCATCTTGTCAAAGGGATGGTGTCTGCAAGTCAAGGACTTGATAGGCAGAGTTTTGCATGTAGCTCGGTAAGACACATGCGCCAAAACCCCTTTGTGGTTTCCCCTCCTTGTTACAGCAAGGAGGTTTTTGTGCCAACAGGTATATCGTTACCTTTATTTATTATTATTGACGATTTGCTTATAAAATTCCACTCTTTGTCTGCATACCGTATCTAATGAATATCTATCCTTAACGTGATTATACATATTTTCTTGCAGCGCTTTTAGCATTTCCGGGTCTGCTGCAAGTTTATTTATATATTTAACCCAATCCTTGTGATTCTTTCTTGGGTCAACCAATAAACAGTTTCCATTTGGATTTATTTTTCCACCATATTTAATCATTGGAACGGAACCAATTGTATATGGGCCAAAATTCTGAGCAATAACGGCGGTATGAGAAAAGCCTGCTTCCACAAATTTAAGCTCAGATTTTACCAAATCAAAATCATTTTCCTTTAAGGGGCATAGCAGCACGTCAACATTCTGATAGTGCGTTGCATATTCTGTTATATTTCTTGTCCACATTCTTCTATATTTTTCATTAATGAATGGGTCATCAACTCCTTTCATGAATTTAAGAAGGAATTCTTTATGCTCATTGCTGAGTCCTTTAAAGTTATTGGTTAATATTTTTTCATATGTGAACCACACGCTTTCTTCCGGTTTAATTGGCCTTTGCGTTTTTTCTCCGGTTTGTGCATTATATGTTGTTATAGTGCCATTTGTATCAAAGCCACAAAGCACAATCTGTACATTATCTGCCGTCCTTGTTACCAAATCACCCAATAGCTCTATGTCATGCAAATGAGATGAGCCACAAATTATACCAACTCTTAATTTTCCATTGCTTGGATTCTTTTTATATTCATATTGCTTTTCCGTTGGGTCTATGGCATTTGGAAATACATATACATTTTTATTATATTTTTTAAGTTTTTCGGCAAATATTGACGTGGTTGTTGTCACATAATTTGCCAATTTCAAATGATTAATTATTGGCTCATGCCATTTTTCCTTTTTGGCGGTTAATGACATTGGATGGTCATTTCCCAAATAAAAATTATCATCAACATCAATGATTACCGGTATCTCAAGGAAATTAATCATTTTCATTATTTCACAATTTTTATCCAATTGTTTGTGGATGTGTATAATATCATATTGTTTTAAATATGTATCCAGGTTTTCTTTTGGTAGGTTATATACAATGTCCACATCGAATTCATCGGGATAGTGCTCTTGTATATAAGTATGAGGGCTAACTGAGCGAAACTTTCCACATCCGCTTCTATCAGATGGGATAACTAAGATTTTAATTTTTTTATTTTCCATAATTAAGAATTTCTTTTATTAATTTTGTTTTATCGTTAAATATTTTTTCTCCTAAAAATTCAGTATGTTTGCACTCACTATCATAATATAGAAGCTTAACGCCATTATTTTTACAAAGCATAAGTTTTTTTTCGTCTCTGTAAATACTTTCCTTAAAAGATTTTTCTCCTCCAAAGTCTTTAACTGGTTCGAAATGTTGCCTTCCTTGGCATTCAATAGCAATCTTTAGCTTTGGTATATAAAAATCTAGTGAAAGAGAGCCTTTATTTGTGAGCCAAGGTAGCACCCTGTTCCTACATTGCTTTATGTATTCTATGCCATTTTTTTGTAGCTCACATTCAACTTCCTTTTCCATTTTCCACGAGTTCGTACAACCCGGGCATTTAATGTCATTATGAATTAAGCTGCTGAAAGTTGTTGTGCTCCATTCTATTCCGCATTTGGTACATTTTAAGATTAAATATGTATTTTTGCCACCGTATTTTCTGTCACAAGTATCAAAGCCAATAAAAGTATAATTTAAATAATCACATTTTTTATTAACCATATCAATTGCTTCTTCATTTGAAAATTTGCCATTTATTTCGCAATTTTTGCATTTTATCATGCTATTAAATAAACATTGATATGAATATGCATTTATTTTATTGCATTTTTTGCATTTTAGTAAAACATGTGATTTATTCCTTCCAATATATCCATTGTTATCAAATGAGACGAATTCTAATGAAGTGTTTTTTAATAATTTATTTAATTTTTCTATTGCTTTGTTCTCATTTAATGCTGCTGGCATTAGCAATGCGCTTTTCCTTCCGCAAGAATGACTTTTTCTATCTTTTTTTCTAAAATTATTATATGTTGTGGTGCTCCATTCTTTACCACATTTATTGCATTTTAGTAATAGTTTTGTGCCTATCCCTTTGTATTCGCCATTAAATCCAATAAATTTGAAATCTTTTTCTTTGCATATCTTATTAATGTTTTCAATTATTTCTTCTTTTGTTAATTTTTGTGTTGGCGAACAATTTGGGCAAGACCTTCCAGCTGAAATAAACTTATTATAACAAGTTGTATTCCATATTTGGCCACATTTGTTGCATCTTAAAATAAGATACGTTTTATTGTTTTCGTAAGTGTTATTTTCATTTTTAAAACCGATAAATTCAACATTTTTTTCTTTACATTTTTCAAAAATTCTATTCAACGCCTGTTCATTAGACAATTTTTTACCCATGTTTTATTTTATGATTTTTTATAAAAAATAATATTTTTAATGAATAAATCAATATTTATTATTATAAAAATGCAAAAACAATATGGAAAAAAATCTTAAAAAAATGCCATCATTGTTGGCCTTCTTTGCCAAAGGTCAAACAATATACGCCATTAACAACAACATTTACGAAAATGATAACTGCAAAATCTTAGCATTATCACAGTCAACAAAGAAAGATGAAGAAACTGGACAGATAGTTCCAATTATTGTAAATAATACGCCAACAAACGAAAGAGTTGAATATGTTTGTCCGACCGCAATGAAATATGATATTCAAGGAGGCGACTCTTACTATTTGGACAGCTTAATACAAGTTGGCGATGTTGCCACTGGAAGTGGAAATACCATGGTGGCAAGTAAAACAATTCATGGCGCTGAAGATAAAACCAAGTCATTAAAAGACTATTTCAGTGATTTGTGCGTATCAACTCTTGAAGATTCAATATTGAAGAACTATGACAAATCAATTGGGGAAGATGAATCTTATTATAAGTTGATTAAACATGAATATATTGAGAGCGGCGAGACAAAGTATAGCGGAGTCAGCGAAACAAAGATGGATAAACTTGGCGTTCCGGTATGGTTTATCAAACAATCATCAGGAATCACAAGTCCAAGCGCAACTGCTGAAACTGATACAAAGGGAGTAAAGGTTTGCACAGAAGGTATTGATTTTAGTTTAGAATATTATAAAGAGCATTTGGCAATGGCAATTAAGAATGATGTCTTAAAGGTTGCCAATAAGGAATTATCAAAATATTCTGATGATGTTATTAAAGATTATACATTAAAAGGTAACTAAAAAATAGTTACCTTTTTTTTCTTTACTTATTATTAATATTTTTAATAAATGTTAGTTTTGCTTCATATAAATTTCCTTCTTTTGTAACAAATTTAAATTTATCTCCTGTAAATTGTACTGCTTTTATTCCATCATTATCTTGATTTTTATTTTCAGTTAGCATTTTCTTTCCGAGGGCATTTATATATTTCTTAACAGCCCCCTCAACAATATTCTTAATTAATTCATAATCTATTTTTTGAACCGGTGAAGAAGAAATATTATTATGATTATTATTATTCATTTGCACCTCTTCTTTTAATGGGTCTCCCTCTATTCCCATGGTTTCCAATACCGACATATTTGGGTTAAACGCATCTTGGCTAATATAGTTCTTACTAAATGATTCTATAATCTCTTTTGGAAGTCTATTATTTTTAATTGTTGGTGCGACAACATTATTAACCCCTTGCGTTTTCTTATTTTCCATAAATGCATTCATTTTGCTGTCCATGGCAGAATAAAGTCTTTCCTCACTGTCATCAAATGACTGAGCATCCATTTTATTTTCAGAAACAATGCTTTGAACATTACTAAATGCATCCCTGGGTTGGTCCCCATAATATTTTGGATTATTTCTATCTGCCGTCCTCTCTTTTATAATATGAGCATCTTGCTTGGCATCGTTATGTATCATTTGCCTTGCTTTGTTTTTGGCGGCCTCAAATTTTCGTATATCAATTCCCATTTTATTAAATAAATGTTTTTTATATTTTTTTATTTTTCATCAAAGTCATTTTCTTTGTCATTTAAGCCATTTTTAGTGCCAACAGGGCCTTGTTTTGATTGCTTTGGTGTACGTATACCACTTTGCATCATATCGCTGTCCTGACGCTCTTTTTCCGCCTCTGCGTTGGCCCATATATCATCATCAAATCTATTAAATTCATTTGCGGTGTTATCAATGTTTTTAGCCCACTGAGCATATTTTCTACTATTCGGTTGAGATGTATATACGTTCTTCTTGCGTTGCTGACTAGCAAATGGTATAGGACCTTGTGCGTTTTTACTTGCAATCTTTGGGGCGTTTTTAATGTACCGAGTTATTTCCCTCTCCCTTTTTAATGTATCATTGTCAATATTATCAAATTTTGCAAGCATTATAACCTTTGACATTGAGCCATCGCCCAAATCATTATAATCAGGAACGTTATATCCCTGCATTGGAGGTGGAGTATTAAATGTTTGTTTTCTTGGCCTCCAACTTATTATTCTGTCAAGCCTAAACGTCTTCCACTTGGGTTCTCCACGAAGTGTGTCGCCATCCACCTGAAATGCTCTTAATACAGGATTTCCAGCCTTTGACGTTCCATAGGCATACGGTTGTATTAAACGCCTACCAGGTGCGTTATTATCTTCATCGGAATAGTTTATATCAACATAATTGTGATTCACTATTACGTCTATTATATCGTTAGTATTAACAGATTCATTTAATACCTTGTGTAATATTTCAGATAGGTTTAATGACATTTTAATTCGTTTAAAAGTTTATCTCCGTTTTTATAAATATTTCCTAATTCATTAATTTTTTCATAATGTGTGAAATATAACATTTTTAAACCATTCTCTTCACATAATTTTGCTTTGCGTTTATCTCTTTCTTGTATTTTGTCAAAATTTTTTTGCTTTGTGCTTTCAGATTTATCGGAATTAAAACTAACGGGTTCAAAGTGCTGCTCTCCTTGGCATTCAATTGCTATATTATAATCAGGTAAATAAAAATCTAAATGCTGTCTTCCTAACCATTTTGGCGAATAATATTCAAGATATTCTATAGAATTTTCTTTTAAAAGATTTTCTATTTCCGCTTCAAGATGACTTTGATTACATTTTGGACAGCCGCAACCTTGCAAATGATATTTTGGTATTTGCCAAAACTCTCCATGTTCCGGACATATTATGCAAACTTTTGTTTGGCCATTAATATAATTAACTTTTGAGTAATCATATTTATTGTTATGCACTCGCTTGGCTTCTTCTATCCATTCTTCTGCCGTATAGCTATGATTTTTAGTACATTTTTGGCACATACTTCCATTTAAGTGTTTATATGGATTTTGCCAAAATTCGCCATGCTCCGGGCATATTATACAAACGTTAGTTTTACTATTGACATATTCAACTTTTGAGTAGTCATATTTATTTCCATGAATTTTTTTAGCTTCTTCAATAAAAGATTCTGTTCCTAATTTATGCGTTCCATGACAGCCTCCGCATCTTTGACCTTGTAAGTGATTATTTGGCTTCTGCCAAAACTCTCCATGCTCCGGACAAATTATGCAAACTTTTGTTTGGCTATTAATGTAATTAACTTTTGAGTAATCATATTTATCACCGTGGACTTCACGTGCTTTTTTTATAAATTCTTCAGCAGAGTATTTTCTTAAGTTCGATTTATATTCTATTGCGCATTTTTTACAGCCATGCCCTTCCAAGTGTATTCCTGGCGCTTGCCAAAACTCACCGTGTTTTGGACATATTATGCAAATTTTAGTCCTGTTATTGATATATTTAGTTTTTGAATAATCATATTTGTTGCCATGAACTTCTTTTGCTTTTTTTATAAATTGTTCAAGATTTATTTTTTTTGCCATAACTGTTAAAAAAAAAGGTAATAATATACCTGTTGGCATAAGCCTTAAGGATTTACAATCTTGACGTTTCATAGGGAGTGCAACCACTTTACCCTCACCGCCCATCAAACCGCCTACCTACGGTCCGTTATTTCTAAAACCTTTTCCTCAAAGCCTACCAAGGCTTGAGGATTTAAGGCAAATCTCTTAATATTAATTGCAGCATTAACGTCCCTGTCATGGTGTTCACCACAAATAGGACATACCCATTCGCGGTCTGACAACTTCAAGTCTTGATTGACATATCCACAATTGCTGCAAGTCTTTGAACTTGGTTCAAACCTACCAATGAATATCACGTTCTTTCCAAACCATTCACTTTTGTACTTAATTTGCCTAACAAATTCTCCCCAAGAAACTGATTGAATGCTTTTTGCAAGGTTGTGATTCTTCATCATACCTTCAACGTTAAGGTTCTCAAGGCATATTGTATCAAATCTATTAACAAGGTCTGTTGTTAATTTATGAAGGAAGTCATTACGCATATTGGTTATCTTACGATACTGTCTCGCAACTTTAACTCTCATTACCTCGTGTCTCTTTGAATCCTTCATTGTCTTTGCAAACCTTTGTTGTAATAGTTTCAGCCTTTGTTGGCTACGCTCGTAATACTTTGGATTTGAGTATTTAGTTCCGTCAGATAGAATTGCGTAGTCCTTGATGCCCAAGTCGATTCCAACACTTGTATCTTCAGAAATCTTGGCTTTCGATTTCTGTGGTTTGTTATCCTCAACCACAATGGTACACCAATATTCTCCGCACTTATCCCTACTAACTGTTAATGTTCCAATTTTGGACGTTGATAAATCAAATGACTTATTCTCGCAAAGCTTAACCCATCCGCACTTTGGTATTCTAACCTTCCAACCATCAAAGTCAAAATAAATGGCTTGTGTGTATTTTGAAACATCTTTTGACTTTCTCTTTGACTTGAATTTTGGAAAGCCTTTCTTCGCTTTGAAGAACTGCGTATATGCATTATCAAGATTACGTAATGACTGCTGTAAGCACTCACTTGGTACGTCTTTCAGCCAATTATGTTCTTCGGTGTTCTTTAATGTAGTTAATTCCTTTGCAAGTTGGAAATATGTTATGGTTTTGCGTTCGTTAGTCCAAGCCTTTGTTTTCTTATCAAGCCCCCAGTTATATATGAAACGAGCACAGCCAAAAGCTTGCAACAACTGATGTTGCTGCTTGTATGTTGGTTTAATCTTGTATTTGTATGCTCGTTTCATAATATATACTTTTTAATTTTTTCTATATATAAATATCACGTAGTTTTAAAAAGTGGCAAAAAACGAAGAAAAATTTTACTTTTTCTTCGTTATATTGTTTAATATTCTATTAACAGATTCTTTCACAATTTGATGTAAATCACTTTCTGTTAATCTAATTAATTTCTTATTTCCAAGATTTGTCTATAATGATGTTATGAATATAGTAAGACTAAACAACGGTACTATTGGAAGATTCCAAAACAATCCAAACACAGATATAAGGGTTAATAACTGTTCATCAAAAATCTATTAAAGAATATAAAATAATTTGATAAAATACGAAACTTTTTCAACTTTAGTGATATTTATATTATGAGTACAAAGATAAATAAAGTAAATAAATATAGGTAGCCGTACTACCGAATTTACGCTTGTGGACTATCCAACTATGGATGAACGTGGTTTACCACCTAAAGAGTAGTGATAGGTTGAAACAAGAAATAAAATGTATGAGATTCATAGATTTTCATAGAATTTTATATACGGTACGTGAAAATGGTAATAGTTTAGAGTATGACGTAAGAAGACATATATGGCTTGTTAATGTTGGAAGAATAGTAACTTTCTCGCTTGGCAATGAGAATTCAGCAAGGCAAGTCTATCAACTTATCACAAGAGATATTCTAAACTATATTTCATTTAGATGGGGGAGACCTCAACAATAAATGCAGCCATTTCTGACTGCATTTTATAAATCATTTGTGCCAACTGCTATATTATTGCCTAAAAATATATAAGTGCAGCATTGCTTGCCACACTTATATAATATAGGTTTTTAAATTAAAAAGTAAATATTAAATATGCTTTGTTGTTTGACCAATGAAGAATTGGCCCTGACTTATATTTTCAGACGTGTTTATAAGTTTTGCACCATATTCAAACTCTGGGTTATACAATGAACGAGCCATGCTTCTTTCTCTGCCACCAATATCATTTCTACCTTTAATGTCATATTTTCCCCCACCTTGTGTAGTATCGAAATTGCTGTAATCAATCATATTTGTTGGTTTTGAGCAATCGGGGAGAAATGCTGAGTGACCGCCATGGCCGGTTCCTTTTCCTTGTGCATCACCATCGCTTATTGCGTCGGGATGTGTTGGTCCGTATGGATTTTCTGCATTATAATCGCTTCTAACGATTTCATGTTCTCTTTCTTCTATACCTTTGATTTCAAGGCAGCTTTGTCCGTTTTCTAATATTGCCATAGTTTTATATTATTTTTTAAATATATGCTTATTTTTTTATAATAAATATTTTATATGCTTATTTTTTTGAGCGTTAATAATTGAGATTCTGTAAAAATTATTTTTTTACCTTTTTCAATGGATTCTGAGATATTTGTTAATGTTTTGCTTCCGCCAACAATAAATATTGAAGATAAATCTCCCCTTGGGTGTGTGCAGTCAAGTGCTTTGTTGATTATTACAATGGTTTGTTCTGGTGTCATATCTTCTCTATATTCGCAGATAATTTTTTCCAATGCAGGTAAGCCATAATCTGACCAAGCATCGCTTCCATCGGGCATGTTCATCCAATCATAGAATCCCATTTCATCCATAAATTCAAAACAATTATCTTCATTTGGCATTCCAAATTCTTTGATATATTTTTCAAAATATTCCGGATAATTTTCTATTGCATCTTCGAGCACATTAATTGGGAAGGGGTCGCTATCGAGATGCCCAACCCATTCTGTATTTGCTCTAAGTTTTGCTGTATTATTTAACAGTATTCCCATCCATTGATATACGTATTTTGTTGGAAAATAAACAAATTTGCCATATCTTACAAATTCAAGCAGTGCTTTTTTATACATATCTGGTTGAATAAGTGGCAACCATTGTTGTTTATCTGTTTTTCTAAAAATAAAGTCGTATAATACACTATATGTATTAATTTCTTCAATTGAATCGTAATATGGTAGCCAATCGCTATCTGTTGATTCTGTTATTCTAACAGATGCATTTCCCATTTTTATATCTTTTTGTGCCTTTGGTAATGATAATGGTTTTTTATCAATTTTTGGCACTGGTGGAACACATTTTACTTTTCTTACAGATGTTCTTAACTTTTTAAGCTCGTCATTTGCCCATTGTTTTAATGGTTCTTGTAACACATAATCCAAATTATTTTTATTTGTTGGCGTATGCCTTAAATCGAAATCTATTCTTTTTAAATCGCTAAATGATACTGTTTTATCATCATTATGTATTTTATCTTTTTTGTTTGACCTTTTATTATAGCCATCGTCAATAATTGAGTTAATACGCTTATACCCCTTTGCTTGTGTATATGCTGCAAAGAGGTTTCTATTGAGTTTTAGCTTATCAACTATTTCATCTGGTACTTTTATTTGTCTTTTGCCAAGTACCTTTCCTTCATCTTCTTTTAAAATTATTGGCATAACTATAATGTTATTTTTTGTTATTTAAGGCCTAAACATTTTTGAACCAGACATCGTTCCGTTCGCCCACCAACTTTGTGGGGTTTGAGTTTTTGCAAATTCATCACCGGTTGGCATCTTTCCATATTTTGGATTACCCTCATTATCTTGAACAGTGGCAGTTGTACCATTTTCAGAAGAATCACCATATTCTTTTATATCGCCATCTTCAAAATCTGGTGCTGATTCTGATTCAATTAATTTTGTTAGCAATGAGATTTGCCCTTCATTTATTTTTATAATTTTCATAAAAAATGTATTTTTATTTATAATATAAATATTTATAAGTAATTAAAATGTTTTATTAAAGGTGGCTAATTTAAAAGAAAATAACTATCATATTTTCAAATTAAGGGTAAATAAAGATGACTATTGGGATTTTTTCATAAACAATGATGCTTATGGAAGCTATAATTTCAATAGTAGCTTTATGTATGATGATTGTTTGGTATCATATATAGATGTTTCAGATAAAGACTGCTTTAGTGGAGATACATGGATTTATAGTTCAAACAAGTATCAATGGGAAAGCGCCATAACAACCACGTATACGCTTAATAATATTGGATATACCGGTATAGATAATGGTTTAATACAATATAGAAAGGACAGAATATCAAATAAGGATTTTGTTAATTATTATACCAATTCAAAATATGATATAGAAGAAGGAGATAATAGATTAAAGCTCCATGCTGTAAGCGGAACTACTTTATTATATGAATATCCATTAAAAATAGAAAATGATATGATAAAATTCAATGGCGGATTTTATCAAGGCTTTTTTATGACAGAATGTAATAAATATTCTGTTCTCCCTTATAAAATGGACGATTTAGATACGTGGGAATTGGAATTTACCTTAAATAAATGTGATTTTGAAAAGGAATCTGAAAAAACATTAAATGATAAATACCCAAATAATAAGGGAATATTCTTCTATATGGGAACAAGGGCCGAAAATAAATGGATTTATCTATATGATGAAGAAGATAAAGAATCATGTTCAACCTTATCATACGATGATTATATTGAAGATGCCCACATAGATAAAAAAGATTATATAATAGGTAATTTCTATAATCCAAATCCTGATTATATTGAAGAATTTTTAGATATTGATGACTATACGAACTTTAATTATTATGATGAGTCATACTATAGAACAAGTGAAGAAGAACTTTTCTCAGGAACAGTAAGCTGCGATGGAGAAAACATATTGGATGATTATTTGGACTTTGATATTACACCAAAAACAATAGATGAAACATTGACACATACTACAATGGATAGTTGGTGCTGCGATTTGGAAGAAAAAAAGACAAAAACAAAGCAAGTTTCTTTCTTTACAGCGTGCGGCTGCGTAAAACAAAAATATGTCAGGGCGGAAGATAAAGATGAACCATCATCCGGTTGTGAATTATTTGGAGATGGATATATAGACGGCTTTGATGGGTTGGACTATGATTCAGACTATATTGAGGCAGAATTGAATATAAGCGATTTTGAATATAAAACAGATAATGATTTTATGCTGAAATCAGCAAATGATTATTATTTCTATACCGATAATAAATTTATATTATTTGATAGAACAAAAACAGGTTTCACAATAAATAATTGGGAAGAAGGCACTAAAATGATGCTCTATGGCAAGAAAGATAAATTTAAAGGCAATTTATTTATCTTAATGAATAGAACAAAAACAGGATATACCGTAAATGATATTGATAAATTAAGAGATAAAGCAAATTCAGAATATACTGATTTATATAAAGATATATATAATAACGCATTTGCATTAAGAATAACAGATAACGGAGAAATTGGATATAGATATTTAATATTCGATTGCGAGGCAAAAAATGAACATAAATATTCAGTCATTGAAGGATATTCATTCCCAAATGTTATTAAAGATTGTGAATGGCACGTTGTGCACGTTAAAATAAAATCAATATTCACCGGAATAAAACTATATTTCTATGTTGATGGAAAATTGGTATACGTAACAAAAACATTGCCCAAATTTAATTTCCATAAACTTAATGATTTATATGAAAAACAAGAAGGAGTGCCATTTAACATATCGTTGGGCGGTGGAACACAAGGATTGGCAGAAACAGTCTTACCAAATTATATGCTTGACCCAACAAGAACATATCCATTGGAAGAAAACTTCGCTGGAACATTTATAGGATATATGAAATCATTTAAATTCTATAACTGTGAAATGGAATATATGAACATAGGTAATAATATACCTGTTGGCACCTGAGTGCCAATAAAAGAATCTCATACGTCAATAACCCCAGTGAAGGTTGATTATTCAATGGAAGACAGGCTAACAAATGGATGGGCAACTCTTAATGACATATATGACATATTAATGAAATGACAAAAATGAAAATAACTAAACATTACTTAATAAAACAAAACAAACATGGGAGAATACATAACTAACTTTAATACAACAGCAGAATTTGAAGCTGTTGAAAGCAGTCTGGCAAAACCACATGTAAGCCTAACAAAAGATAACATGGCTTTGCATTATATACCTGTGCATGACTATTCACAAGACTACTTAACCACAGTGGCATTGGAAGATGGCACAATATCGTTCAATATAGGGAAAAGCATGGGAACTGAATATATTACGTCCATATCTTATTCAACTGACAATGGCGAAACATGGACAATGGTAGAGAACCAAGATAATAAGGAAGAGCATCTTGCCATTGATGTTGATGTGAATGTTGGTGATAAGGTATCATGGAAAGGAAATGCACAGCAAACTGGATATATTGATAACGATTGTTTTTCATTCTTCTCTTCTGATTGCGAGTTTGATATTGAAGGCAATGTAATGTCACTCCTATACGGTGATGACTTTAAGGGTGAGGAAACGTTGGAATATGATGGACAATTTGCTTATTTATTCAATGATTTTGACGGGGAAAAGGAATGTAAAGTGGTGAATGCAAGAAACCTTGTTTTACCTGCTACAACGTTGGCAGTAAGATGTTATGCCTCTATGTTTTCTTGGTGCACAAGTCTAACGACAGCGCCTGAATTATTACCTGCTACAACGTTAGCAGAATCATGTTATAATAGTATGTTCTATGGTTGCACCTCTTTAACGACAGCACCTAAATTACCTGCTACAACAATGACAAGCTCCTGTTATGGTCATATGTTCATAGGTTGCACCTCGTTAACGACAGCACCTGAATTACCTGCTACAACGTTGGCAGAAAGATGTTATTATAATATGTTCAATGGTTGCACCTCGTTAACGACGGCGCCTGAATTACCTGCTACAACGTTGGCAAGCTACTGTTATCAAGGTATGTTCGCTGGTTGCACCTTGTTAACAACAGCGCCTGAATTACCCGCTACAACGTTGGCAGACCACTGTTATCGTAATATGTTCAGAGATTGCACATCATTAACGACAGCGCCTAAGTTACCTGCTACAACGTTGGCAAACTACTGTTATTATCAGATGTTCGCTGGTTGCACATCGTTAATGACAGCACCTGAATTACCCGCTACAACGTTGGCAAACGGCTGTTATACTGATATGTTCAATGGCTGTAGTAAATTGAATTATATTAAGGCAATGTTTACAACAAGACCAAGTTCAACTTATACGTCAAATTGGGTGAAAGGCGTTGCAAGTAGTGGCACATTTGTTAAAAACAGCACTGCAACGTGGACAAGTAGTTGTGGATTATCAACTTATCCATGCAATTGGGAAGTTAAGACTGCTTAACATTTGTCACTTTATATAATAAAGTGTGGCACATAAAAAGGTATCATAACATTTGACAAAAAAATCTGCAAGATTTTAAATGTCTTGCAGATTTTTATATATTCATTTAACTCTTTTATTTTTTACCAAACCTTTTCTTCAACCGGATATCTATACCAATCGGTATCTAATACCTTATTTTGTCCCCAATTATTGAATTTCAAATAAGCATCTTTTATGCAAATCTTCTCAAGAGGGTATCTGAAATCAAATGGAATCATTATTCCGTGTGGGTCTTCTCCTGCCTTTGAAATGTGAACTGTATAATCTCTTGTGGCATCATAGATATAAGGCATTGTTTCCTCATTTGTAAAGCTGAAGCTCTTGTCAACCGTTACCGTGTCAACAACGGCAGCAAATATGGTATCACCTTTTACAGTGTTTATGAATCTATTTGATACGCCAAATAATGAATGTACTTCAACGTCATCTTTTATTCTGTTGCCATTAATGTTCTTAACGTAAACATCATCCATTGCGCCACATGCAACAATACTGTATTCAATGCTTGTATCACTTAATCTTCTTGATTTAATTACAACATCATTCATGTCATAATCTCCAAACCAAGTGTCTTCAAAGCAGTATGTGTATTTGTTGTATTCGATTTCTGGTAAATCGCCAATTGGCTCAATGCCGCCATCAATTTCCATTACAATGTCATTGAAGTCTCTATCAGTGCCGCTTTCTCCACAGAGGAAATTCTTGCCATTAAAGCTTAACCAAGCCATTCTTGCGTCAGTTTCGCCAAGCTTTGCGCTTGCAAGGTCGCCCCATTTATTAACTTGTCCATTAAGCCTTCCATCGCAGTATAGTTCGCCCCTATGTACGTTTTTGCCTTCGTTTCTTATCATGAAGCCAATCTTATAGCCTTCTGGAAATTGATAAGAACCAATTGAACCGGTCTTTGGATTCTCACCCCAATATATCAATACATATCCAAGGCGTTTTACCAACACGTCATCTTTCATGCCTGTACTAACTCCTCTTCCAAGAACGCAATCACCAAAGTCTATCATTCTAAACTTGGGTAGGTCTTTTATGTACTGAACAGCCTCATCTTCAGATAAGCCAGCTAAGTCAGACTCCTTGAAATAGTAGTAATACAAGGCACATTTTTCAATCTCCTTCCATCCACCATCATTCTTATAGATTAAGTCAACAATAATTGGCTCATTTCCAGTTGTGATAGGATAGCAATTCTCGTTGTAATACCTATGATTCCTTATTTTCTCAATATTTGATTTCTTATTGGGCAAATAAGTAAAAATAACATCCCTTAAATCGGTCTTTGTTTCTTCATCATAGTCATTAAACACCATCATTTGCTGAATGCCGTCAACAACGTTATACAGAGTGTCGTTGTCAAAGCCATCATAACCACGAAGCCTTGAGTATGACATTACAACATCACCAAGAACGGGATTCTCCGGAAGGTTAGACAAAGCACTTAAGTCATCAGTGCTAATCGCCCTGCTTGTGGCTTTCTTTGAGAAAGAAACACTTGCGTCACCAACATTAAAACCCTTAATTCGGCACTCACCCTCAGAGTTAAAACATGCGGCATATAACCTCTCAATACCAACTGGTACGTCATATACCATGGTAATAACATCACCATTTCTTACAATAGTCCTATTAAGAGACATGCTGCCATTTCCATCACCATTACCAAAAGGAGAACATGTTAATATTCTAACATCAGCAACGTCAAAATCATCGGGATTGACGTTGATTGTAATGGTTTGCTGATTTGTCATGTTCCAATCGTGGTTTTTCATGAATGAAACACCAAATACAGATTCAGCATGATTTAGCACCTCGTTGTTCTTGCCATCGAAATCATAAGCGTCATGATTAACACAAGAACATACAAAGCACATTAAAAATAAAAATATAAAATTCTTCATAATTAAAAAGATTAATCTATTACAAATTTAGTTTAAAAATAAAGCTAATCGCCCCTTTTGAATAAATATTTTATTGTGTGCAAATATACAAATAATATTTTAAAAAACAAAATTTATATACCATTTTTTAGAATGTTACATAATTATCAATAAAGAAATCATCAATTATGCCCAATTTTAATGCGGCTCTATATGCCGTTTGATTTCCCTTATAAAATTCTGTTTTTGTATTATATTTAATGGCTTCATTTTCAATGTTTTTATAATTCCAATATCCCCACTTATGCTGTTTCTTTTGAGCCAACCATTGCATTTCTTCAATATAGCCATATTTATGCGCTGCCAAAAATGCACTGAGATTGCCTTTTTGAAATTCTTCCTTTGTTGAATATTTTTTGGCTTCTTTCATAATATTATCTCTGTTTTTCCAATAGCCTTTGGGATGTTTTTTGTTATTTGCATCCAACCATGGCATGTCGCCAATCCATCCATTATTAATTGCCGAATTATAAGCATTTCCGGAATGCTTTTTAAATTCGGTTCTTGATGAGAATTTTTTAGATTCTTTTATTACATTCTCCTTTATCTTCCAATATCCTTTATATTTTCTCATATAGTAAATCAAGTTCTTTTAACCATCCATATCTTTGAGCAGCATCATAAACGCTCTTGTTATTTTTCATAAGTTCACTTTTTGAATTGTATTTTTTGGCAATTTCCATAATATATTCCTTATTTTTTAAAGAACCTTGTTTTGTGACTTTATTTTTAGCTAGCCACGTAAATTCTTTTAAGTACCCATATTTTAAAGAAGCCCAATATGCACTTTGATTTGCCTTTTGAAATTCATTCTTTGATTTATATTTTTTAGCTTCATTTAAACAATTTTCTTTGTTTTTCCAATAATAATTTGGCAAACGATTATTTTTATTAAACCACGTGAATTCATCAAATATTTTAAGCCTTCTTGCAGCATTAAATGCCCCACCAGCATTTTTTTGAAATTCTGTCACAGATTTATACTTTTTTGCCTCATTAATAATGTTGTTTTTATTTTTCCAAAATCCTTTTGGATGATTTTCTATTTTTGGCATCCACGTCATTTCATCAATCCAACCATTTTCCATGGATTTATGATATGCTTGGCTTGCATTTCTTTCAAATTCGCTTCTGGTTTTATATTTTTTGGCCTCTTCAAAACATTTATTCTTTGACCACTTGCCTTTTGCCATATATCCAATGCTGCCACAAGGCTGCTTATTTAACAATGTAAAACCATTGTCTTTGTAATAATTTTCCCAATATCTTTCCCTTTCAGCTCCTTGTACAACAGTTAAACCACTTTCAATAACGTCAATCTTTGGAATTTCAACATCATGTTCCTTTGCGAATTTATAAACAGTATCATTTTGTCTTGTTCTATGCTGACGGTCTCTTAATGCCAAGTAAATGGTTCTTCCAATATATACAGCGTTTTCATTTATAAAATGATACTTGTATACAGTATCAACCGGGTCAGTATATACATTTTTATTGTTCAACCAAGTCATTTCATCAAGCCATCCTTTATCTTTTGAAACCACATAAGCGCCATGAGCTTTTTTATAAAATTCCATTCTGGATGAGTATTTTTTACTCTCTTCAAAAGTAACATTTTTATCTTCCCAAAATGATAATCTATGAGCCATATTTCATATTTGTTTTCTTTATATTTATTTCTATATATAAAATATGAGTAATTTTTAAATAAAGTAAATAAAAAAACTATTTATTTTTAAATAAAAATAAAATAAAATTAATTATGACAGGTTTGTATTATTATAAGTTAATATCAAATTATCCTGACGATGTGACGAAGCAATGCAAATTGACCGTTAATGAGATTGACCATAACTTCAAAACGCTCAAAGATGCAGACATTAAGAGTGCAGAGCTTGACGAGGACAATAAATCTGTGATTCTTACAAGAAATGATGGCGACAAGTTGGTTGTAGATTTAACTCCGGTATTAAGTGGTACGGTTTACGACCTTAATGTCGTCTATGAGAATCCGGAAGGCTCATGCGAAGGCGCTACTGTGTATGTTACGTACACCATGTTAGACGAAAATGATGTTAAAACTACTGTAACTGTTCCTATAAACAGATTAGTCACAGTTGATAATTTAGATTCTTTATTAGGCGATAGACATGTTATTACAGATGGAAGCCTTACCGGATATGGTACTATGGATTCTCCTCTTGGAATTAACGAGACCGAAAAGGTTAGGCCTGCAATTAGGTTAATAGATACTACGAGTGGCTATACTCTTCCTGAAAATGCTACCATTGGTGACAGATATGTTACAAAGGAGTATGTAAGTGAATATGGTTATTTATATAACTATGGCGGTGTTGAGAAGATTGCAGAGACATTGGAGATGGAAGATAGAGGGTGGAGAATTCCAACCAAAGCAGATTGGGATTGCTTGCTTAACTCTATAGAGCCATGTGAATATAGAAATCACGACTCAGCTATTTGCCATCAAGTTCTTGGTAAGTATGCTGGTACTAAACTAAAATCAACTTGTGGTTGGTTAGAGGAGCCTGATTGTGAGTGTAAGAACACAAAGCCACTTGGTGGTCAGTACTGTGGTAATGGCGAAAGTGGAAGCACAGGTGAAGGAATCAATGGTGATGATGATTTTGATAATGATACCGTTATTGATGACAACGATGTAGAGCCAACACCCGTTAGAGCAGATTATTGGGGAACTGATGAGTTTGGTATGAAGATTCTTCCTACCGGATATGGTGATGGCGATGAAATTGAGCATTATTTTAACAAAAAGACCATATTTTGGACTTCTACTCATGTTTATAATGATTTAGGCCAAGATTACTATGTAAAAGAGTTTGATTGGAATAAATCAGGTGTGGTTCAGGAGGCTCAGTGCCCTGATGCTTTATTCAGTTTAAGACTTGTTAAAGATTATACCGGAGGAAATCATTTTGTAACTGAGACCATTGATGGCATTAATTATGAAACTAAATTATTCCCCGAATGTGGATTAATTTGGACCGCGTCAAACTTTGCAGGCACAAAAGAGTCATATGACCCTCATAGTGTTAATATGAATCTCAACCCTTATAATAGAGTTGCATATTTCATTAACGTATGGAATGGTAAAGAGTGGGATAAGAGAGCTTTGGTAGAAGGCGAAAGCATTGTTATTAACGATGGTAATGAAGGCTGTCAGTATAATATTGAGTATAAGGTTTATACAGAGGATAATTGCAACCAAATTTTGGTTAATGCCGATGACACTATAGTTGAGCGTGTTATTGATAGGATAGTTCCATTAATTGAAGAGGAAAGGGAAGAAAGAATTTCTGCCGATACGGAGATAATGGAAACCTTGAATGAAGAAATTGAAAATAGAATATCAGCCGATGAACAGGAGAAAAACGAACGTGAAGCAGCTGATGCTATTCTTCAAGAGGAGATAGAAACCGAAGCAACTAGGGCACAGGACGTTGAACAGCAATTATGGGATGCCATAAACCAAGAATCTGAAAGAGCGCAAACTGTTGAGCAGGATTTATGGGCAGCTATTGATGCTGAAACATCTGCAAGAACCGATGTTGATAATCAACTATGGAAAGCCATTGAAAATGAAGCATCTGCAAGAACTGAGGTTGACAATCAACTTTGGGGTGCTATAAATCAAGAGGCTGAGAGAGCGCAATCCGTGGAGGCTGAATTATTTGAAAAGATTGAAGAAGAGGCATCTGCAAGAACCGATGTTGATAATCAGCTGTGGGAGGCTATCGAAAATGAAGCATCTGCAAGAACTGAGGTTGACAATCAATTATGGGATGCCATACATCAAGAATCTTCTGACAGGGAAAGTGCTGACGAACAAATCTTGGAAGAATTGCATGAAGAGGTTGACAGAGCCAAAGCTGAAGAAAAGAGAATTGAGAATGAGATAATTGATGACCCAAGTAATCCAAAGAATGTAAATATTCCGGAAGGTGCTATTAAGGAAATAGATGGCGTTAAATATTATGTAATGAATGTAAATGGCGGAATGATATTATATTCAAAAGATGGTACTAATGATATTCCCATTAGATTAAATGCGGATTTTGGTAATTTTTAACATAAAAAAAGAAAACATGTATTAAAATGGAAAATATATTTGATAGATTACAATTTGTAAAACATGAAAATGTTTTTGCTACCAGAGAAGAGGCAATAAACTACGTGCTTGATAAACAAGTGGTTGAAAGACCAACGGTTGTTGCCGAGCCTATGGTTTTGCTGTATGAAAATAGTGATGCTACCAAGGGGCCAAATGTTATTTTGGCCATTGGTTCTGTTGGAAATGGAAGGCCTAATGCCAATAATAGAACTTTCTTTATTGATACCCAAAAAACCGCTGAAGAAATAGAAGCTCTTGATGAGAAAATAGAAGAGGCTATTAAATCATTAACTGTCATTCCTTTGGAGAGCAATACGGTTAAGCTATTTTCAGACAATAATGAAGATGGCACGGTTTTAAGTGGTGACGTTAAATTGGCAGATTATAGAATTTCTACAGCTGGTACAGTTAATTACAACATATTACAGACTGAGGGAAATAAAGGTTTATATGCCTTTGTTGATATGAATTATGACCCTGAGACATTTGCAATAACGTTTAATGTTAATGGTGTTACCAAGGAATTTGAGTTACCCAAAGACAAACATATTAAAAAGGGGGAATATGATGAAATCAATGAGGAGATTGTGTTGACACTTGCTGACGATTCCAAAGTTAAAATTGATGTTGTAAAGCTTATAGATGAGTGGACCGTAGTTGGTTCAGCAAGTACAACACCGGTTGTTTTATTTAAAGAACACGTTAGCTCATATACAGAATCACATGAAGGTATATATGGATGGCAAGACCTTTTAACAGCAGATGTTAGAGTGGCAGAGCACGTTCCCCATAATATTTTGCATAAAGATGGAACAGGTAGATATTTGGTGGTTGAAGGTACTGCTGATAATATACATTATAAGAGCGATTTGACGGTTAAAGATGCGTTGGATAATATAGATACTAATATTTCTACAAGTGCCGGTAATTTAATTTATAAACGTCACGATGGCATATTTGCCGCAGCAATGCTTACATATGATAAGACAAGAAATACCCTTATCTATAAGTATTCCGATGGAGAATCAGAAAGTGTAATTACCTCTGAAATTGAATTAAATAGCCTTCAGGTATTACATGATATAACTTATGACCCAACCAATGAGGTTTTAGTTATTCGTTATATAGATGAAAAGGGTGATTATCAAAGAGTAGAAATACCTGTTAAAGATATTATCGAAGAATGGGACGTTGTAAATGAAGGGCACACTATTTTACTTAATAAACAACGTAGTACTGGAAGCGGAAAAGATATGCTTTCTGCCGACGCTAAAATATATAATGGAGCTAATAATATATTGGAAGATAAAGACCATACATTATATGTAAATGGTGTATCTGATAATATAAAATATACTTCATTAGATGATACTACCGTTAAAAGTGTATTAGATAATCTTTCAGCATCTACCGCATCACTTGATGAAAAAATAGATGAAGAAATATCTAATAGAATACAAAGTGATAATAAATTTAATGATACTATTGGTACAGGCTTTACAACTGACCCACATGAGAATATAACATATAAGTTCAATGAATTTAGTGGAAATGTTGCTTCTGAAATTAACAGTTTAGTTAGTGAAGATGCTGCAATAAACGAAAGAGTTGCAACTGAAATTGTACGTTCAACCGCTAAAGATAATGAACATGATGCTAAAATAGCTGATGTTGAAACAACTATTGGTACAGGATTCTCAACAGATGGCCATGAAACCGTTACATATAAATTTAACGAGTTTAGCGCAAACGTTACCTCAGAAATCAACAATTTAGTTAATGAAGATGCTTCAATCAATGAAAGACTTTCTTCAGAGATTTCACGCTCTACTACTAAAGACGGAGAACATGATGTTAAAATAGGCAACGTTGAAACAACTATTGGTACAGGATTCTCAACAGATAGCCATGAAACTGTAACATATAAGTTTAATGAAATAGAAAATTCATTAAATGATGAAATTGAAAGAGCCACAAGCATTGAAACTTCATTAAGAAATGATTTAAATTATGAGGCAAGCCGTTCAATAGAAAAAGATAATGAACACGACGCCAAAATACAAGAAATTAATGAAGCAATTGCAGAACTTAGTGCTGATACAGGCGGCAAAGTAGACTCCATTGTTAATAATGACCATTCAATCGATGTTGATAATACAGATAGTGTAAATCCCGTTATTAAAGTTAATTTAAGTACTGAAATTGAATCAGGTAAAGAAAATATTATTAAACTTAATAATGATGGACTTTATGCAGGCGTTGATTTAACTTATAATTTTGACCCAAATGCAGGTAAAAATGAGTTAATTTTCTCAACTACAAATGGCGTTAAATATATTGAATTAAAAACAAATTCTGTTGTAGATAGAATATATTATGATTCTGTAAAAGAAGCTATTATTATTGAATATACAATAAATGGTGTGAGACAACCTGACGTAGTTGTTCCCGTTGGCGATTTAATTACAGAATGGAGAGTGTGGGATGGACACGAAGGAGCGATACAACTCACCAAAGAAAGAAAAGCAAGCGGTACGTCTGAACAAGACATACTTAAAGCTGCCGTTGTTATCTCTACCCATAATGATAATATATTGGTAAATGATGGAGGAACATTATATGTTACATCATCAGGCATTACTAAAAATGCAACAGATATAACAGCATTGCAGAACAGAACAAGCACTCTTGAAACAAACGTAAGCTCTTTAGACAGCAGATTAACTGCCGAAGTAAGTAGAGCAACTGATGCAGAGAGAACCCTTTCAACTGATTTGGCAAGTGAGATTAGTAGAGCCACAGGAGAAGATACAAGGATTGAAGATAAATTAGATGCAGAAATCATACGCTCTACCGCTAAAGATGAAGAATTGGCAATATCAGCCACATCAAACGCCTCTAATATACAAACAGAGAAAACTCGCGCAATAAGTGCTGAAACTGCTTTGCAAACAGCTATTAATAGCGAAACCACACGTGCTACTAATGCCGAAACAACTATCAATACTAAGCTTGATACTGAAATAAATCGTGCCGTCGGTGTTGAAACAACTCTAAGAAACGATTTAGACGCAGAAGTGAGCCGTTCGGCTGATAAAGACTTAGACCTAGAAACAGCACTGACAGCAGAAGTTTCTCGTGCTACTAACGCAGAAGCAGCTTTGACGACATCTGTTAATACAGAAAGAACCAGAGCATTAAGCGCAGAAACAGCTCTACAGACCGCAATTGATAATGAAAGCGCACGTGCCACAAATGCAGAAACAGCCATTGATACGAAAATCAATAATGAGGTTTCTCGCTCAACTCAAAAAGATAGCGAATTGCAAATTTCAATCAATACAGTCGTTTCAAACTTAGAAAATGAAGTAAATAGAGCTAAAAATGTTGAATCTGCTTTAACTGATGATTTAACAGAAGAGATAACTCGCGCAAAAGAAGCTGAAAGCGCTATTACAAATAGCTTAAATGCTGAAGTGACAAGGGCAACCGACGCAGAAACTCTCTTACAAGAAAGAATAAGCAATGAAGCTGTGCTACGCGATAATGCAGATAGTAACTTGAATACACTTATCACAAATGAAGCAAGCCGCGCAGCAAGTGCAGAGAGCGCACTGCAAACTTCTTTAACCAATGAGACTTCAAGGGCAACAAGCGCAGAGTCAGCACTGCAAACAGCAATAGGTAGTGAGGAAAATCGTGCCACTAGTGCCGAAACGGCTTTGGATAATAGAATAAGCGGAGAAATCGCTCGCGCTTCAAGCGCTGAAACAGCACTGCAAACAGCTATTAGCAATGAAGCCACACGCGCAACCAATGCTGAAACAACTCTTAATACTAAGATTGACGGCGAAATCGCCCGCTCAACCGCTAAAGAAACTGAGCTCGCAAACTTAATTTCAGCCGAAACAGCAGCAAGAATTGCAAAAGATGAGGAATTAAGCGAAACATTAACCGCTAGCACATTAACGTTCGACGATACCACAACAATAGATTTGAATAAATCTGCCGAAAATGTGGTTACTGCCAATGTTAAAGTTGCCAACTCCAATGATAATATCATCAAAATTAGTGGAGAAAATGCCGGCATATTTGCATCAGTAAGATTGGGATATGACTCGGCCACTAATAAGATACGTATTATCACATCTAACGGAGCACAAGATGAAATACAACTTAACGCAGGCGCATTACTTGACACCATAGTATACGATAGCATTAATAGAGTATTGGTTATCACATACCACGATTCAAATGGCGTATCTCATACAATGAATGTTCCTGTTAATGAACTGTTCAATGATTGGGTTGTAGATAATCCTTCAGAAGATAGCGCAATTGAATTAACTAAAGTCACTAATGGTAGTGGATATAGTGATACATTAAGCGGAAGAATTGTATTAACTAATCTTGATGACAATATCGTTAAAATAGTTAGCAATGGCTTATATGTATCAGGAGCATTAATAAGTGCCGCAACCGCTTCAAGTGAGTGCGTTAAATCTGAACTTACAAGTGTAGAAAAAGCAGTGTTTGGAAATGAGAGCATTCCCGAATGCGGAGCCGGATTTGTTTACCACGCTCCTAATGGAAGCACATATATTGCAAACGCAACTAATATCAATAACGCTACATATTTGCTTGACCAAACCGTTAGAGAACTCTCTTCATATACAGCAAGCTTGGAAAGCAAAATAACTGAATCATCCGGTGATACTCAGTGCGTACAAAATGAACTCAATATCACACAAGATAACGTTCTTGGAATGTCAGTTCCTAAGTGCGGATTGAATGATAATGGCACTGAATTTAGATATTTGGCAAACGCAGGCACAAATTATATTGCAAGCGCTACGTCATTTAATAATGCAGATATTATCCTCGACAGAGAAATAAAGAACACAAATGATATAATGTCTGTTATTGGAGATTCACTTAGCGCTGCTACAGATGATATTGACGATTTGTCAAATGAGATTAACTGCTTAGAAAATGGAATAGGATTTGGCTCTGGAACTTGCGAATACCACCCAAGTACCGGTTCAGTCATTAGCGCAGCAACATCATTATATAACGCTGACCAACTGTTGGATAACGCAGTTAAAGCGTTGGATGACAAAGTTGATAATATGCTCGATGGAAGCGATACAACTTCATCACACGTATATATTGAAAATGACGCATTGAAAGTTGATGTGAGACTGTCACACGGTAATACAACACCGGGAATGAGCGACAGCGAACTAATCATAAGCGGCACAAATGATTCTGAAATAACAGATACAAACGCCCTTAGATTAGTTGAAATAACAGGCCAAGCAGATGACTCAACATTTAATGGCTTATATCTGAGCAACATTTGGAATTGCGGAGAATATACAGCAAATGGAGCAGGAACTCCTAATAATAAGTATAAAATTGATGACAGCACTGGTGCTTCCAATATTAATTATGGAAACTATGCAAGACAAAATAATGTCTAAAATAAATTAAAAGGTTGGGATAAAAAAATCTCAACCTTTTTTTAATTATTCATCTCCATTTTTATCAATATAGTCATAAGATATGTCATCAAATACAAAGCCGCCAGTTGATGGAACTACGGAAGGTATTTTATTGAAATAAAAATGCATATCACTATCTAATGTTACAACATCTAATATTGTTTGAGGTAAAACACCATCTTCTTCAAACGCTTCAACATCTTTATCAGTTAAATTATTTAAAGCCTCCAAATATTTTTCATTTTCAACCTTAAATAATTCATTATCATTTTCCTCCTTTTCCTTAATGTAATCTTTAACCAAATTATCCCAATCTATGTTGCACTCCTTAATAAATGGCGGTGTTTCATTAATCTTTAACCAATAAGCAATCTCCTTCTTCTCGGGAGTCATTAAAGCTTCATAAGTGTCTTGGTCAGACTCTTTGTTGGGATAACCAGCAACCAATTTTGCCTCCTCTTCGGTAAAATATTTTCTATTCTCCGGATTTGAAATTAATATCTCATTTCTTATATTTGGAGAAAAACAAACCAATAATGGCTTTATCCTGTTATTAAACTGCTCAATATATTTTTCGGAATTATATTCCAAACCATCAATATCGCTGCATAAAATATCCTTCTCATCTTCCATTATTTCAGCAGGGACAATTTGACAATTAAGAATAATCTCATCCTCCTCACGAATAACATATTTCTTTATTATCTCCTTCTTATTATCAGAAGATAACCCCTTAACATTCTCAACGCCATAATTCTCCAACTCTTTCTTAAATAACTCGGTCTTTAATTTGTTGGTCAACTCAATAATATCGCCATTCTCATCCTTTATAAATTGATGCGTAACTTTCTTAACGTCAGAATGACCCTTCTTCGTTCCCGTATTTATGTAATAAATGGTGTCACTCACATTTACATTTAAATTCTCCCTGATAACCAACTCATACCACGCCTGACGAGACTTCTTATTACCTGCCTTCGTTAAAGTGTTACAGTCAGTCTTGTACTCATCAATAGTCTTCTTAATCTTACCCTTTGAAGCAATATCCTTTATCGGAATTTGATAATTGTAAATCCTTGAAATATAATCATAATAATTTTCCAAAAATTTTGAACCATTACCGTGAAGCAATAAATTTATTCCATCATCAATAAACTTCTCCAAATAACCCGACATCTTTCTTGATTTAATGGTATTTCCAACTTTTTTTGTAGAACCATCCGGCATAAGGTCCGCGTAATTTTTTCTTGCGAACTGTATACAAGCGTCACAATACTCATCTATTCCCAAACCCATTTTATTAATGCCTCCGTTATACGGCGAATTAAAATATAAGTCTTCAAATTCTGCAACGTCTGCTTCCACTTTTGTATACGTCTTTCCCTTTTCAACATTTCTTCCAAGGCCCTTTCCAACATATGGATTTTCATCAGTATACCTGAATTTTTTTGGCATTTGGAAGTTGAAACCATCGGTATTTGACATTACATTCATTCCCAAAGCGTTAATAACTGTGCCGTCCAAAGATATATCATACACGTAATCACTTGTGTTTCCTATGTTTTTTGTTTCAATCATTTTAGTATTTCTTTTAAAAGTTCTTCTTTATTCTCAAAAACTTGATATGGGTATTCTATACCTAAATTATAATTTCTTTATCAATTATTTTGATTTTAGATTTTTTCCAAATATATTTTAGCAAGCCGCAGTCCCATATTTTATATGCTTTTATTTTCTCACACATTTCTCTTTCTGTTAAAGACATTGGTAAATTATATTTTTTTGATAAAATAGATTTTCTAAAATTAAATTTATGCACTCTATTATATGTGCCATCTATAATATATTTGTAATCTGGCTGTAAAATGCTTTTTAACCTGAAACCTAATTTTGTATATAGATTTTCATTTTCATTAATAGTCCATCTTCTATCGGCAAAAGATTTTACAGTTTCTGGTTTATATTTTTCAATAAAGAATGAGAACATTTTACTACCTATGCCTTGGCTAATAGTATTTATTTTGGTGGCAAATCTATTTAATTCCCACTCGTTATCATCATTTAGTTTTGTGAGCGCCATTACTCCTACTATGTTTTTTTCGTAATATGCCCCCAAATATATAGTTGATTTACATTTACCTTGTATATGATTTTTTTCTAAAAATTTTTTTGCTTCATAGTAAGAAATTTCATAAATTAAACATTTTCTAGCTTGTATTTTTTCGCCGTCATCTATATTCAATAAATGTTTTAATTTAGATAAGACTATTTCTTTTTTGTCTATATATTCATCTTCAAATATTTGTATTAGCTTTATACCATTTTCTCTACATTGAAGAGTTTTACTTAAATGGTAGTTCTTATCTTTATTAAATTGTTCAGAGTGCCATCTACAGCCATTATATTCTATTGCTATATTTTTTGATGGTATAAAAATGTCAAGTTCTGCTTTATTTTTTAGTATATTTCTTTCTCTTTGTATTACATTATCTTTACCAATTAAATTACATATAAATTCATATATTTCGCTTTCATATTTAGAAATGCTACTAGAGCATTTTTGACAGCCACTTCCATGAATATGAGAATCTGGTATTTGTTTAAAATCTCCATGCTTAGGGCACGTTATAATGACTTCATTGTCATATCCATTATAAACAACTTTGGAATAGTCATATTTGTCCCCGTGAACTTGTCTCGCCTTTTCAATAAATTGTTCTGTTGTGAGCATTTGTTGCGCCGAACGTTTTTTTATGCCGCATTTTCGACATCCTTGACCCATTAGATGCTTAAAAGGAACTTGCCAAAATTCTCCATGCTCTGGGCATATTATGCATACTTTTTGATTTGTATTAACATATTCTACCTTTGAATAATCGTACTTATCCCCATGAATTTTTTTTGCTTCTTCAATGAATTGCTCTTTTGTTTTTCTAAATTTTTCATGCGAATGCTCTAATCCGCACCGATAACACCCCTCTCCATTTAAATGGGAATTAGGGGTTATTGTAAAATCCCCATGAGTTGGGCATGTTACAATAACCTTAATACTATTTTTTACATATACTGTTTTAGAATAATCATATTTATCGCCATGTATTTTTTTGGCTTTTTCAATAAAAGTTTCTTTCGCTAATTTATTTGAATTTTTATTAAAAAGTGATTGTCTTTCTTTTCCGCAAATCTTACACCCCCTTTTTGGGTCCCTTAAATGCGATGGCGTGTCATAATTTATTTCATTATGCTTTTTACATAAAAATTTCACCAGCCCATTTTCATAACTTAAATATTCATATTCATTATTATGAATTTCATTAAATTCTTTTATAAATTTTTCTTCATTAAATCTTCCCATATTATACCGCCTTTAGAATAAATATCTGATACTCCAATAAAAATTACTTAAATAATTTGCTTTTTTAAAAATAATATTCCAGCTGCACAAGTTTTGCTAATTTTTGAGTAGTCCACATCTCCAAGAACATCTAAAAACACCTGTATTCTTTGTTTTTTGTCTAAGTTAAGAATGCTAATCGGTATTCTATCAAACGTGCCGTTCTTCACCATCTTGGCTATCGTTATTATTTGCTTAATACTTGGGTCAGTATAACTGTGGTCAAGCTTTTCATTGTAATATTCCAATTTTGTTTCGGCATTTATTTCGCTTGGCTTGATTTTTTCCTGTCTGTTATTAAACAAACTGTGGTCCTCTGTTACCACAACGTTCATATTGCCATCAGAAAGTTCGTACAACGGCTTTTCTGTCTTGTGACGGTAAATATACTCAGGATGCATCCAACCGCTTCTACAGAGCACTTTAAATGGCTTCTGGGACGTATCATATTCACGGCCCAACGCATCAACTTCCGTTTCGCCAATTAACTCCTCAACTGGCTTTATATCAATTAACCCGTTTTCATCGTACTTTATAAATAATGGTGTATCACCTGTGAACGAGTCGCCCACAACAGGAGTGTAATTATAGTCAGAATTATTAATGCCAAACTTTTCGCTTAATGTCGAAAAATGAGAAATCATTAAACGTAAACTCTGTCTTCCAATACAAGTTGTTTTCTCAGCAGCTTCCAAATCGCCAAACGGAAACACTTGTGGACACCCGTATGACCCGAAAAAGCTATTGGCCAAAATCTTTAAAGGTAGTTGTTTCTTATCATTCGCTGATTTGATTGATTTACAGCGTGCAATTTCGTTTTTTATATTTGTTTTTTCTTCTTCTGTTAAATCGGTTGAATTTAATTTATCTTTTAGTTTATTTGCTTTTTCTCCGTATTCTTCTTTTATTTTTTTATATTTTTCTCGGTTTGTTAATATATGTTCGAGAAGATGGAGCATAATATTATCTATGTCTAATCCCGTGCTAACCCACCACGTTAAGTCTATTGATGGATAAAGTGAGTTGTAGTCTAATTTTACGATTCTATCGACATATCCCACTTTTAATAATCGTGATAGGCCTCCTGTAAAGCGAGCGTTTTCGCTTGTTGCCGGTACTGCAAGATTATTTTCATAGCTCCAAGCAAGCATAATTAATTTCCAAATTCCTGCTGTTCCCATTGTGCACGCTCTTGTAAATGACGTTGGGAGTAATTTTGCCACGAGGAAGTTAGACTCATTTAGTGTAAGTTCTACTTTATCAGTTTCCCAAAGGTCGTCCAACAAGTATCTTTCTACTATGTATCTTCCACTTGTTAATTCATAGCCGTCTAGTAGTTTTCTATCGTCTTTTATTTCATACCAATCTCCGTCTGTATTTCTAAAGGCATATTTTTTTTCTGTGACGTTCCATACTTTTGTAATTATTCCTCCTGGAACATATACTCGATTTGGTTTTTTAAGGTTGAGATATTTTGTCGTATATTTAAGTGACGCAGATTTCATATTGGAGTCAAGTGCTTGTGCTCTTCTGACTGCATGTAGTGAGTCTAACACGCTAAAGCCCCAAGCCATAGTTGGTTTATAATATTCCATTTCTCCTCCGAGTTTTAGCACTGCGTTTTTTTTCTTTTTATATATTGGGTGTTTGAAGTATTTTGATGACATTTCTTGTAGTGTTGTGCCCAACACTTCGCATCTGATGATTATGAAGTCCCAATCGAAGTTTTCTGAGTTATGTCCTGCTATAATATCGGGTTTTTCTTCATATATTGTTTTTAGGAATTCGTCAATTGCCTCTAATTCATTTTTATTTCTCTCTTCCCCTTCGCCTGTTATTGTAATAATTTTCTCAAAACCTTTATTGGTTCTCATACCAATTTGGTCTATGGCGTGTATTCTTGGGTTAAGCCCTTGTGTTTCAAGGTCGAACAAGAATCTCTTTAAATCGTCATAGTTTTCATATCCTTTGAACAGTCTTTTTCCAGTTTGAATCATAAATTGTTCAATTGGTGTAATTGCCATAAATTCTTTTGAGCCGCCTCCTCTTTCTGTTGCCGCATTTTTATCATATATTGGTGTTCCTGCTTCTGTAAAGAAGTTTAGGAATCTTGAATATGGCATATTTTTAGTGGCGTAGAACAGATATTTATATCCGTTTTCAAGTCTTTCTATTTTAGTGCCGTCTTCTCTTTTGTCTGTTAATTTTTTGACGTTTATATTATATTCCCTTAATTTTCTGATTAACAAGCTTCTATTGCCACCAAACATTCTTATGCACGCGCTATTTTTGACCCATATAAATGGTTTAAATGGCTCTCTTTTAACTCTTTTTTCTCCGTTTTCATTATTATAGATAATATTTGCCATACTATCCATATAATCACATTCAATTGAAACAATATGTTCCATTGGGTCGTGCCCACTAAGGAATGTGTTTACCATTTCTGTTGTAATTTCTTTTGCCATATTAAAAATTTTTTTAAATTTAGTTAGAATTTTAAGTTTTTACTTTTAAAAAACATCAATTCATTTGCAAATATACAAAAATATTTATAAAAAATAAAATATTTATTAAAAAAACTTTAAATAAATGCAAGAGTGGTATTTGAATCAAAACTCATTGAATCCGTCCATACGGCTTGAGTTAATAAATGACGGAAGGCACGACTATAGAAAGGCTTTCGAGGCTTTGCAAAACTGTTCCATTACTTTTACCATGATTAATAGGGAGAGTGGTGTGACAAAGATTGCAAAAGCTCCTGCTTATATTAAGAAAAAGGAAACGGGCGGCTGCGTAGAAGAGTACGTTATCTGCTATGATTGGAGAAAACGTGATGTTAATGAGGCTGGCAATTATATTGGTTATTTCGATATTGAATTTGGGGAGATAAAAAATGATGAATATACTTACCCAAGTGGAAATTTGATTGTTCCAATTAGGGAGCAACTTATGATAACAATAAGAGAGTTAAAATAAAAAAAAGTAACGATATATCTGTTGGCAGTAACGTCCTATTTTGAACTGATGAACTGTACTATGCTTGGTACGCACGTAATAACGTGGCATAAAGAAAGAGCAACCACTATTATGATTGCTCTATTTTTTATTTTTCAAATAATATATTTTTCATTGCAAGCTTTCTTTCAATATCATCAAATGACTCCCCAAACATAAAAATTAACCTTCCGTCTTCAGGATAGTCATCATAAAATGAAATATTCTCATATGCGATACCAACGCAGCCGTCAAGAGCGTCTTGCATTGAAAAACAATTATTATTTTGTATTAGGTCTAGTTTAATTTTTGTTTTAACAACGTGTATTTCCGTTATATATTCTTCCGATGGCATTAAATTATTAACCATCCCCGCAGGCATATACTCCCAATTCTCTCCGAAAACTTCATCTGGGTTGTCTGTGAACATAAATTCATATCTGTAATTTCCATCGTTTTCTTCTCCAACAAGGTTGACAAAACAGAGGGATAGGTTTTTTGACTCACTATTCATTTTTAATAATATTTAAAATTTTAATCTAATTCTTCTGATTTATTTTCATTTTCTTTTTTTACTTCATCAGGACTGTTTAGCGTGTTTTTGAGTTTATTTTTCAAAAAGCCTTCTTTCCATTCTTTTTTTCTTGAGGCATTTAGTGTTTCTTGCATTCCTTCTTCTGTTCGCAAACAAGACGTCGGCTCATATTCATGTAATTCTTTTGGTTTTTGAAGTTTATCGATAACTTCCACGTCATTCAGACAAAAATTATTAAACTTAAAAATTGCCGTTTTATGCTCGTTTAATTCGTAAACAATTTCTTTAATTCTGTATTTGTTTAAATGTAAATCATCCATATCTATTTTTTTTTATAATTATTTATTTTTCAATTTATATTCTATATATTTTTATTATTTTCTGTGATTACTTTGATTAAATCATCTTCATTTTTAATTAAAGATTCATTGAGAAATGTGTTATATTCTTTAAGATTTGTATAATAAAGTAATTTGACTTTATTGTTACCGCAAAGCCTATATTTTAATACATCCCTTTCATTGGTATTTTCAAAGCCTCCGCTTCCTTTAAATCTTTCCACAGGTTTAAAGTGTTCTACTCCTTGACATTCAATTCCTATACTAAACTTTGGAAGAAAAAAATCTAAACTTTGTCTACCAAGCCATTCAAAATGCTTTTGCTCTTCAAAGTCAATGTTATTTTTTGATAAAATAAGGCTAACTTTTTCTTCTAATCTGCTTTTATTGCATTTGGGACAATTACACCCTTGCAAATGTTTGTCCGGAGTTTGCCAAAATTCACCATGTTTTGGGCATATAATACAAACTTTTGTCCTATTATTCACGTATTTTACTTTAGAATAAACATATTTATTACCATGTATTTCTCTTGCTTTTTTAATAAATTGTTCAGTTGTGAGAGAGAATTTATTCCTTAGAAATATTAACTTGCACTTTGGGCAACCTTGGCCTTGAATGTGGTCGTTTGGACGCATAATAAAATCTCCATGTTTTGGACATGTAATAATTACTGGTGTTTGTGAGTTAACATAATTAACTTTTGAATAATTATATTTGTCACCATGGGTTTGTTTAGCTTTTTCTATAAACTGTTCTGTAGTGAATTTTTGTGATTCTTTTGTCCTTTCTATTCCACACTTATAACATCCCCTTCCACTTAAATGGTCGGTTGGAGTTTGCCAGAATTCACCGTGCTCCGGACATATTATGCAAATTTTTTCTTTTGCTGTATTATATTCAGATTTTGAATAGTCATATTTATTATTATGAAGCAGTTTTGCTCTTTTTATAAATTCTTCCGTTGTTAATTTCTTTGGCATTGTTATTTTTCTTTTTCCGTAATGATTATCTTATCTATAACCTCTTCCTTGTTGTGAACAATCTCCAACATTTTATCATAATACGTTCCATTGAACGATTGATAATAAATTGTGCAAGGCTTTGTTTGCCCTATGCGATGGCATCTGTCTTCAGCTTGTACATTATCGCTTGGGACAAAACTAAAATTATTAAACACGATAATGTCCGCAGCTATCAATGTTAATCCCACTCCTGCTGAAATTATATTTCCGATAAACACTTTTATTGAGTCATCATTTTGAAATTTTTCGACGGCTTCATTTTTCTTTTTTTCTGTTTGTTTTCCGTTATGGTATACGCAAATATCGCCAAATTCTTCTCTAAACTTATCTATTTCGTTATCATATGCGCAAAATATAATAATTTTATGTCCCAGACTTATAGATTTTTTCACTAATTCTATTGTTTTTGGTATCATTTTATTTGCGAGCCACTGTCTCATTAATGATGTTTCTATAAGTTTTTTATTTTTTTCTGTTTTTTCTTTATCTTCTTGTAGTGCCAGATATTGTTCCCACACTTCGTTATAAGATTCTTTTTCTTCTTCTGTCATTTCGTAGTGCAAGCATCTTATATCTTTTTTTACCATTTTAACAAAATCTTCTTTTAATCGTCTTAAATAGTAAGGTTTTATGATTTCTTGCAACTCTTCCATGTTAGTGTCTTCTCCTGGGATACATATTTTCTTGCATTTTTTCTCAAGAACTTCGTTCAACTCCTGTTTTTCATCATATGTTAAATCCATCCATTCTTTTTTTCCAACAGATTTGCAGAATAGTGCAGTATAAGCGTTTCTTTCATTTTTCTTGTAGAAGATTTTAGCCCCACAGTATCTTGTCATATAATATTTCCAATCTTTTGTAATGGGAACATCAATAATTTTAAGCAAGTTATATAAATTATTTGAATTATTTGTTATCATTGTACCGGTTAATTCAAATATTCCTTTTGGATTGCTTCTTTTGATGAGGTCAGATAATATTTTAAATCTTCCGGAGGTACTATTTGAAAGTTTATGAGCCTCGTCTATGATAATTAAGTCATATTTTGCTTGAAATAGTTGACTTTCGGACATTGCTTCATTTATTATTTTTTGGTTTCTCGATACTATTTCTTTTTCTTTATATTCTGTAATTACTTTTCCTTCGTCATCAACATTAAGTTCTTTCTTTTTTATTTTTTGTGTCGGTATTTTGTAGAAATTATCTAATATATCATAATTTATAATAGTATATTTTGCATCTTTCCATTTAGAACCTTGTACTATGGTAATATCTTCATCGTTTATGAGTAATTTTAGTTCGTTTTCCCACGTTTTTTTAACTGATGATGGGGAAATGATAAGAATATGTTCAAAATTACCCAGGTATGCCCCCAAAATAGCACTGTATGTCTTCCCGCCACCCATTTCATCGGCAAGAATACATTTTTTTCTTGAGATTAGGAACTTGCAGGCTTCTTTTTGGTGTTCCATTATTTTTCTGCCGCTTTTTTTCTCAACATCTGTAAAATCTATATCTAACTTATTATAATCTTCTATTAAAAAGTTTGTTAATATTGCGTTTTTTGGCGCAAACGCTTCTATTGCTTTATCTTGTGACCTTCTATATATAAAGAAAAAATGGTACGCATAATCAGTTTCTCCAAGAAACCATGTTATTTTCAATTTTTCTGGTATAAAATCCAATTCCAACTCATTATATAGTTTTTCCCCGTACCAATCTGCGATTTTAACGATTTTATTTATTTCTTTTGGTTCAAAATTGATATTTTTGATAATATAGCCTATTTCTAAATCATTTAATCCTCTTGTTTTATAGGCATAAACCATATTTTTCAAGTTAATAATGTATGGATTGGCACCAGAATATTCTTTTAGGCTTTTATAAGCTTTATTTATTCTTTCTAATTTTTCATTCATTATATAATGTATTAAGTAAGCCCTTTTTGTAAGCAATCATATAGGCGCTTTTATTGTGTTTTAAAAATTCCTTTTTATTTTTGTATTTTTTTGATTCTTCTTTTAAATTTTCATAGCTCCAAAAGCCACGTTTGACCATTCTCTCACATTTAAGCCAAGTCATTTCGTCAATCCATTTATGCTTTATTGCTGAACGATAGGCCGGAGAACATTTTTTATAAAACTCTGTTCTTGATGTATATTTTTTCGCTTCTTTAACCACATTCTCTTTTATTATCCAATAGCCAAATGGCATTTTCATACTTGTTGAAAGCCATACAAATTTTGGTAGTAATTTTTCTTTTAATGCATATTTGTAAGCGGATGGAGAGCCTTTAGCAAACTCACTGCGAGTTTTGTATCTTTTGGATTCTTCTTCAACGTTTTTACTATTCCAAATTTTATATTCTAACGCTCCAACGCCTCCACATTTTACAGAATTTATTAAATTATAACCATTTTTTTCATAAAAAGAAGCCCAATATTTTTCCCTTTCTATGCCTTCGCATACAGTTATGCCACTTTCAATAATTTTTAATGGTACTCTTTCTATTTTATTTTCTTTAATAAATCTATATGTGGGCTCGTTTTTATTTTCTGAAAAATGTTCGTTATCTCTTTGTTTAACTCTTTCTAATAATGTTCTTCCAACATATACACATTTTTGCTTTTCAAATATATAAACATATATACAATCCTGTAATTTAGTTAAATCTTGTTTTTTAGTAAACCAAGTAAAATCATTTAAAATGCCCAATTTTAACGCAGCATAGTAAGCAGAAGCAGAGTTAGTATAAAAATCTTTTTTCGTACTATACTTTTTTGCCTCATTGATAACATTTTCTTCTTTTGTCCAAAAATTATACTTAGTTTTTTTCATTCATTATATATTATATTTTATTATATAAAATATAAGATTTTTTTTTAAAAAGTCAAGTTTTACGTTTTATTTGCTATTTATTGTAAATTGGAAAAAAAATAAGCATGAAAATTCGTATAACTGAAAATCAACATAAACGATTATTTGAGGCGGCCATGCCTGGATTTAGTCTTGATTATTTGCGCAGTTGTTCTTCTTTTTCGAAGAGGCTAAATTACTGTAGACAAATGCTTGGCAAACCAATAGGTAATGGCTCAAGTAGGACTGTGTTCCAAATAGATGATTTTGCTTGTTTGAAATTAGCAAAAAATATAAGAGGCGTAGAGCAAAATCTAAGAGAAATAACGTTGGGTAACGATAATTATTTAGACTGTTTCCCAAAGGTAATGAATGGAACGGATGAAGAGAATGGTTTGTGGATTATAAGTGAATTTGTTTTGCCGCTTAGAGAGCATGGAGAAGAATTTCAAGAGCTTTATGGAATACCATTTACAGATGTACAGAGATTTATTTCATTTGTTGACATGTGTGGAAGGGCCGGGTACAATAAACGTGCCGAAGACTGGGTGCATGAATTGTACAAAATTTATGAAAATAATGACGAAGTTGAGCATTTGTTTAACAATTTGCGCGAATTATATTATTCGTATGACCATTCTATAAGAGATTTGAGAGATGTAAATAATTGGGGCTTGACTCAGAGGGATGGAGAGCCAACAATTGTTATTTTGGATTCCGGTTTAAGCGAAGAAGTAGATAATAGGTTTTACAGAAAACATATTAAAACATTTTAATTATGGCCAATTTGCAATTTAATACAAAAAATATAAAAAGAGTTCCAATAAATAGGAATAATCTTTTTTATTCTGATGAATCATTTGAATTTGATATAGAAGTTGGAAAAAATTATATTGAGCAGGATATGAATCAAACTTTGGTTTTATATTCTGTTGACATTTCGTCATCAAATATAAATAATATATATGGAGAAACACAAGCAAATAATGTCAAATTTAAAACACCAGTAGAATTTCATTGTGTTTATACGTTAGAAGAACCAGAACTTAAATCATATGATAAAACAAAGAACATAGGTACGTATATGAAAACCGGCAAACTTACATTTGGCGTGTATAAAGAAACGCTTGATGAACTTGGAATAGAAATTAAGCCTGGAGACTATATTGGATGCCAAGTGAATGAGGAGCATATGGAGTTCTTTTCGGTTTCTGCGATTAATAAAAACTATGATAACGCTCATTCCATGTATGGTAGAAAAAACTATTATTACGAGGTTTTATGTTACAGTGTTGATGTGAGCGAATTTAAGGTATAATAAAAATAGGTTATTTTTTACGATTTATGTTAAACGAGGCAGATAATACAAGGCGTTTTAAAAATTTAATTTCCACTGCGCAATTGGTGAAAAAGATGGTGCAGCATGGGTATAGTGGTAATTTTACTGAGCAAGCAATATATGTACTTTTTGATAAGTGTGGAATCAAGCCAAAGACGAGAAGGGGAGGAAAGGCTTATTTTAATAAGAAGAATGCTTGTGATTGTATTGATAGGCATATATTCGATTTGAGGAATATTGCCGATAATTTGGAGGCGAATTCCAAAGAACGTCAATCTGAAGACGAAATTGATAATAGCAATATGAATTATGGAAGAAGTGATATGGGTGTTGCTTCTAGAGAATTATTGGCCAATGATGGCGTATTTGGTGCTGATGAGAATGAGTTATATAATACAAATGAAAATAAAAAGATAGTTAGAATTTCTGAAGATAAATTAAATTTATTTGAGATTAATTTTAAAAAAAATATTAAACTGAGTGAGGGGCAGTTTAAAAGGCTATTTGTTAATGAAGATGTTTTTGCTAATAAAAAGGTTGGTAAAAATAAGCTTCAATTAACTTATGATAAAAGAACTTCCAATGGTCATACAAAAAATAAAGGGCAGCTTAATCCACAAGAATTATTAAATACAGGTAAAATGGACCAAAATAATTCTGATACTTTTATTGTGCCATTAAAGGGTGGGATAGACTCATATAATATTACATCAATTAGGGGTACTGAAATTATGCATTATTTTAAGAATAAGTTTGCTAAAATGAATTTAGACCTCGACGGAGATGGTGTTAAAGAATCATATGAGCTTATGATGCAAGATTCTGAATATAGGGATTTTATAAATCAATTTTGCGAAAAGGTTAACAATGTTGTGACATATGCTATTAGAAAAATGGGCGTGGTTGAAAATTTCAGGGGTGTATCTATTTATCCTGTACCTAGTAGTAGTAATTTTAACGTAACCATGGTTAAGCAGTTGGCAGGAAAAGTTAAATTCGCCAATTTACCAACTATAGCAATAGATAGCTCTTTATTTAATAAGGACATGGAAAGCATTAAAGCTGATGATGATTTTATGAGAAAGAATTCCTCATATTTTGACAGCAAAATGTTAACAAATGGAAGTAACAATCAAACGCATAGGGATTTTGTTAATAATACCGTATCTAAAATAAATCAAATTGGCAAAATAAAAAAATTAATTGACCAATATAACTATACATTTGATAGATTATATAGATGCTATGCTATAAACAGGAAAAAATATGGAGATAGATTTCCCGAAGCTTTAGCGAAATTTTACAAAGAGCTTTCAGACATTCTTGCCGAAATAGATAATTGCCTGTATTATAGCGGCGGTAAAATGCATAAAACGTTTGAAAAACTAAAGGGAACAAAAACGCCATCAGAAATACGGAATACTGAAAATATATGGAAAATAGTTAAGCCATTTTTCCGTGGCACTGGTCAAAAGCCAATACCCATGCATAGATTACAACAGGATGATTTTCAAATAAAAAATCTTAGCAACGATATAAGAATGGGAATGATGGATTATTTTTCGCCAAATATGGATTATGTTAATAAAGAAATAGAAAAAATTAAGGCTACTGTTTTTGTAATATTTGACGATAATATAAGTGGTGGTGCAACGTTATCAGATATATGCTATAATGCTAAAAAATTGGGCATAAGATATATAATACCAATAACATTTGGGGAAATGGATTCAAAATATAATTTAGGCCCAGGTGTTATGGTTAATAAACCTAATCCAGATGGAAGATTTACAAATTATTAAAGGCGGAATATTATCCGCCTTATTTTTTTGGATAGAACCATGTTAACGTGTCATTTGACTTTGCCTTTATCCAATCCTCTTCAGTATATTCATTATCATATGCCAATTTTGTTTTTTCGCATAAAGCCCTATATTGTGATTCTGTATAGAACTTATCTTCAAAAAACACATATACAATGCTTTCATTTAATTTATCTGCCATTGATTGAGGGTTATCTTGGCATAATATTTGAAACTTTTTATTTGATAATTTCATAAAACTATTTATTTTATTTTGTGCAAAAATACATATTTATATTAAAATAAGCAAATTTTCACAGTTAAAAAAAGTTAAATAATGAGTTTAATTCAGCCAAAACCATATATGGACGTTTTACGCCATAGAAGACATGCCGTTGGAGTTGAGCGTAGGAGAAATTTGTCTAAAATAATGTTAGAAAATCAGACATTTTTTCCCAAGCCTGTTGAATTTGAGGATATTGATAATGCTTTTTATGAATGGGTTGATAAAAAATTAGAAATAACGCATGATGGAAAGCGTTTATCAACATATAAGTTATTTAGCAATCAAAAATTAAGCGAATATTCTCAAACATGGAATAATCTTGATGATGCCGGTAATCTTATAATGAACTTTAAAACTATTACGAGGGAAAATAACCCCCAACATGGAGATAGCCAAGGTAGTTCATATAATATACCTGGTAATAGAGATTATCCTATGTTCTGTGTTCCCGTTCTTCAGGAAAATGGCGAAGAGGCATATGATTTATATACGATGAAACAGCCGCTATCTGTTAATTTTATGTATACGGTGTCTATTATATGCAACAAATATGAGTTATTAAATAAATTTGCTGAATTAATGCAGCACGAATTTAACGCATTAGAGTGCTATTTATGGCCAAATAATCATCCCATGCCAATGGTGATAGAGAGCGTAAATGACGAATCTGAATATAGCATAGACGATAGAAAATATTATGCTCAATCATATGTAATAAAGCTGATGGGGTATATTATAAGAAAAGAAGACTTTAAAGTAACAAAAGTGCCTTCACGTTTTAAAGTTAGAACCGTTGTGAATGAGAATAAAGGCAAAGATAAGAAAATAAACAACAAAAATTGGCTTGATTTTTATGGTATGAACAGGGGATTTGATGCGTGCGACCCATCATTAAACATGGTTGACGCACAAAAGCCAAAAAAACCAATAGTGAAAATAGAAGAAGAAATTCCGGAATGCTGCAATAAAAAAGATAATTACTATGTAAATAAAATAATTAAGTTAATAGTTGAATTTCCATATTGCGAAGAACGCTCGGTAACATTTATAATAGATACAGTTATTGATGTTGAAACAATAGAAACAAATAATGTTAATGATTTCGTAATCAAAATCAACGATGAGGCTCAAAACTTTGAAAATGAAGTTAAATTAAACGTTGATGATAAAGTAGAAATAATTATAACAAGAAAAGATGAATATAAAGATTCATCAATAATTATAGTGGGCAGCGACCCCGAAACTGTTATTGACACAAGAATAGATTATGAGTCTCAATTAGATGAGCCATCAAGAGAAGAAGATGTATACATTAAATAAACTGCTTTTAAACTGTTTTTCGATGACTACAATAAAAGAATTAATTGATATAGAAGATGAATTACTTAAATTAAATTCAAAATATAAATTTGAGTATTCGTTAGATGAATTAATTACCAGTAATCAATATTTGGAAGAAATTGGTAAAATTACTGATATATTCTTTAAAACGCAAATTGAATATGGAGAAAAAATAGATAAAACTGATGCAGACACTTATAAACGCAAATTAACTGAATATAGAAATAAGTTAATTAACAACAATATAAACATCGACACCAGTAAATATATATCGTTTTTGAACAATATAAAACTAAAAATAGTAGAAAAAGAAAGATAGGCTCTTTATACGAAGCCTATCTTTCTTTTTTTCTTTTCTGAATAATCATTATTTTCATATGCGTTATGTGCGTCAGCCAATGTCAATGGCTCTGTCGCCTCTGGATAAATTGCTTTTGTTTTTTCAAGAGATAGTTTATCAAATTCATATTTTAAAGATAGCCTTCCCTTTCGCAGTAACGCCTTGTCAACCATTTCCAATGGGCAATTAAATGTGCAGATGAACTTTATTTTCATTGATTCTGCAATAATGCCATCGGTAAGGTTTAGAATAGTTCCCAACGATTCATTTCCATTTTCATCCCTGCTTGCCAATAACTTTTCACAGTCCTCAAATACTATAACTGAATTTTTATTGTCCTTTAAGAACTCCAAAAATAGGCCATCACTTATTGATTCGCATACAGATGTGTCAACAAAAATGAAATTGGTGTCCCTATTATCATTTATTAATGATTTGACCAATGACGTTTTGCCGGTACCAGGTATACCGTAGAACATTATCAAGCCTGACTTATCTGAACGTATAATCTTATTTATCTTGTCATAAGGTACGTTATCGTTATAATTGTCCTTTATGTTACTTTTCCAATCATCAAACTTGCAAACTGTTGTATCTATTGAATATTGACCACGATATGCAATTCTATAACTGTTTTCATCATTAATCACTTCTTTAATAACAAAGGAAGAGACTATCTTTTCCTTTATTTCTTCAAGATTTTCAAGATTTGTGGCAATCTCAATTGTATCAACTGAAATCTCATTTCCATTTTTTTCAGAAAATACTTTCAAAATTATTTTTTCACCTATAATATAAATATAAGATGAATGCTGTTGAAACGCAATGCCATCAAATGCTTTCAATAAATTTTTTATTGTCGGCGAATAATCAATGATTTTGCTTTTTTCTGCCAATAATGGTTCATCGTCACCCCTTAAATCAATAGAATAACCATTGTCAGCCTTATTAATGACATATAAATAGCCTAATTCATTAAATAAATACGCAAATAGACTTGCTTTGGTGAGACCCTCGTAAGAATCTATCTTCATGTCACTTGCGACATCAATAATCTTCTTTTTTATACTTTCGCTTAACATTCTTTAATAAATAAAATTAGTTTTTACGCAAATATACAAAAAAAACACATGATAAACAAATGAAATATGTTATTTTTTGTTAAAGGCGTAAAAATAATTTTATATATATTTATACTTTTAATTTCTGCTAAATATTTATATAAAAAATGTACCAAACATAAAGAAAAATAATAAAAAAATAAATTATTAAATTAAATAATTATGGCAAATAATGTTAGAGGAATCCATGTTAGCCCTGGCGTATATACTGCTGAAAATGAATTAACTTACGCAGTAAAAAGTCTTGGAATTACTACACTTGGTTTGGCAGGAGAAACATTGCGTGGCCCTGCTTTTCAACCAATGCACATAGAAGATTGGCGCCAGTTTGCTGATGTATTTGGTGGAACTAGTACAGAAAAATTTAAAGGAAGTCAATATCCTAAATATGAGTTGCCTTATATCGCAAAATCTTATCTGTCTGAATCAAAACAGCTTGAAGTTGTTCGCGTACTTGGACTTAGCGGCTATAAAGCAGGTCCTGCATGGGCAGTGACCGTAAGATTGAAGAATGATAAAAATATGGTGGTTGCCGTCCTTCGCTCCAGAGCACACTATGAGAAATATCATAAATTTGATGCGGCATCAGGGTCGTGCGAATGCCCAATTGATGGATATGACATGCTTGTTTATGAAGTTGGAGAAATAAAAAGAAGCGGCGATACTTGCAACGTTGTTGGATATAATAATGTTGTTAGATTGAAGCCATATAATCCATTATATGCAACCGGAAATGATTGCGATGACTATAAAATTAACGGAGGTAGCGCTTATACAGAAGAAGGCTTAGTTTCACTGGTTAGCGCAACAGACTATGGCAAATTCACAATTTACGGCTTGAAAGGCTACCAAGAAAAAGATGTTGACTTTAATGAGGATAGCTATTCAAATGATGAATTGAAAGATTATTTCTTCGAATATCCAGTATCATTGAACCCCTATGATAAGGATTACATCCTTAAAGTTCTTGGAACTGACCCCAATAACGGTGACGCGCCTTTATATGTAGAATCATTATATGACGTTGCGCTGTCACAGGCTATAACAGAAAGCGGAGATACCAAAGCTATCGGTATTAATAGTGGCTTAACATTCTACAATGTTTATGACCCATCTGACTACTGCGGCTTGAAACCCGTTAACGGACTTCTTAAAATGCAGGAAGACTTCTTGTCAAGAAAGAACTTGGGACAGAGATACTTAGCAGATAGAAACACCGTGGAAACAGGTCAGACCAAAAATGACCCAACAATATACGCGCATCCCTATGACTATGAAACCAACACTCCAATGGTGTTTGGTGAAACAGGCACAACAGGTTATCCCGCAAATCCGATAGAGGATGATAAAACCGGTCTAGTTAAGGTTGCTATTGATAATTCATTGTTAGGCCAAGTATTTACTGTTAGACAGTATACTGACAGTAAAGGAAAACGTCACTTCTTCTACGCATACTATCCTGAAGCTAATGTGATAGAATGGAGCAAGAAACCCGGTAATGAAAATGTAGACTTAGTTCCTATTGTCGATAAACTTGTTGATGGTAAGCCGACAAATAAACAGTATATTGTGAATACCGGCGGAACTGCTCATACAGAAGATTCATCGACAAGATTGGTGATGGTTAAAAATGAAGCTGATGGCTTGTATTACAAAATAAAGGAAGACAAATCAGATTGTGTTTTCATCACCTGTGATTTGAATAACTATGCTTCAGCATATAGATATGCTTCAACTCCTTGGATAGTTTCTAACTTAAAGGGTGATTATGACCATATTGAGTTAAATAAACTGTTTAGATTCCATACAATATCCGATGGTAATAATTCAAACTATGAAATAAAGATTTCTATTGAAAATATATTACCTGATGCAGGCACATTTGATGTGGTTGTTAGAGATATTAATGATACAGATGAATATGTAACAATATTGGAGAAATTCTCAAAATGTACATTGATACCTGGTGACAATAACTACATTGCATTCAAGATTGGTTCATTCGATGGAATTTATGAAAGCAAATCTAAGTTCATTACCGTTGAAGTAGCAGAAGGCGATTCAGTTCAGAATTCAGCACCTGCTGGTTTCTTAGGCTATCCTATGGTTGCTTATGACGGCGTTCAAATACAGAGTGGCAATACTGAAAATGTTATAGCACCATTTATTAAGTATAATCTGAACTATAACGAGGAAACAAAAGATAGAAAACAGTACTTCGGCTTGTCAACAAGAGTTGGCGTTGATGTAGATTTGTTTACCTATAAAGGAAAGGCAGCTTACATTAACATACCTGAAATGCTTACACAAGGTTTCCACCTTGACTCAAGATTAGACCCACAGAACTATAATCAGCACACACCAAGAATCACTGTTGATGGTGTAAGCGGATATAAGTTTGATGCCGTTTCAGTAAATAACAGAACAGCCATGTTAACAGATATTCCTGTTATTGGCAAAGAAGAGTCTATGATTGGTTCTATATATGAACATGTTAGCCTTCGTAAATTTACTGTATACTTCTATGGTGGCTTCGATGGATGGGATGTATTCCGTGACCAGAGAAGTAACACAGACGATTTCAAAATGTCACTCTATAGAGGAACATATGATAATAACAGCGGAGAAGGACGTAATTTCAATAGAATAGAAAATCCTGAAGCACTTGGACTTAACCAAAACGGTATTACTTCAGACTGGTACGCTTATTTGGCAGCATACAGACAGTTCGCAAATCCTGAAGCAATAGATATTAATGTGCTTGCAACACCTGGTATCGATTATGTTAATAACACACAACTTGTTAATGAAGTAATCGATATGGTAGAAGAAGAGCGTGCTGACTCAATCTATGTTGTTACAACACCTGATAAACCAAGTGGAGCAGCAGACTTCGTGGATGAAATGTATACACCACAAGAAGTTGTAGAAAATCTTGAATATACAGAGATTGATTCAAACTACACTTGTACATATTATCCTTGGGTTAAATACCTTGACCAGGAAAATAGTCAGTATATTTATCTGCCCGCAACTAAAGACGTAGTTAGAAACTTCGCAGCAACAGATAACACAACCTATCCTTGGTACGCTCCAGCAGGCGTTTCAATACGTGGTAAAGTAGACTGCGTAAGAGCGCACTATATTACAAAACTTGCTGATGAAGATACCCTCTACGACGGAAGAATTAACCCGGTTAAGACATTTGCAACTGACGGTGTTAAGATATGGGGGCAGAAAAACTTACAAGTTCGTGAGTCACAACTTAATAGAATCGCAGTTCGTAGATTGCTCTTGAGAATGAGAAAACTCATTGCAATCGCTTGCAGAAGCCTCATATTCGAGCCAAATGATGCAGTGACAAAGAATATGTTCTTAACAGCAGTAACTCCTATTATGGATAATATAAGAGCTAATAGAGGTATTTCTGATTATAGAATTGAAGTTAATGATTCGGTTGAGTCACGAGATAGAAGGGAACTTCCGGCAACTATATACTTCAAACCGTATAATGCATTGGAATATGTGCTGCTCACATTTACTCTAACTCCTGAAGGGGTGAACTTCAATGACATTTAAAGTAAATAAAATTTATATTAAAAGTCCTAAGAATTTACTTTCTTAGGATTTTTTTTTATATTTTATATAAAAGTAATTTTATGTTATCAAATGACGAAGTTAAGCAAAGAATAAAAAATGTATTTTCTGATGAGTATGACTTGTCAAAAGTTAATCATGTAAACTCAAAAACAAAAATAAATTTGGTTTGTAAAAAGCACGGTGACTTTTGGGCATTACCTGATAATTTATTTAGAGGGGAGGGCTGTCCTATTTGCGGGCGTGAAAAAGCGTCAGAGAAAAAACGTATGAAATTAGACGAAGTAAAACATTTATGTGAGGCTATACATAATGGAAAATATGATTATTCTTTAATTACAGAATATAAAAATAATAGAACAAAATATCCTATAATTCGCAGAATTTCTTGAGACAAACGTTATATGGCGGAAATTACCTAGAAAGTTTGTAATGAATTTAACCATGTGGTGGCCTTTTAATTTGGCCACTTTTTATATTATTAAGGCTAAAAATGTGATTATTATTTGTAGAAAATGTAGTATTTGGTCTTGTATTAAATTAAGTCTTAATTGGTTTGCTTTTGCATTATCTACAATATAATGTATAATTGTGTTTATTAATATTATTGTTGCTAATGCAATAGATGAAACGTTATAAAACAGCATTACTGGAATTATAATTACAATTGACCATTCCAATGAATGTTCAAATACTGCCATTTTATAGTCGTTTTTATATTTTTCTATTGGCAGATTATCTTCCTGACATGCTTTAATCCACCATGATTTTTGTTTTAGATATGAGAATTTTGTTTGAAGAACGAAATCATCGATAATGTGGCATAAAAGCATTAAAAATAGTATTTTTATCATATGGCGTTAAAATATTTTAGACAAATATACAAAAAATATTTTAAAAACAAAAAAAATATTGAAAAATATTTATTTAGCGGAATAATTTTTTATTTTTTAATTAAAATTTTTTATTTTTTTATGAAGAAATATGTTTTAATTACTGGTGTTGCCGGTTTGCTTGGCAGTAAGTTGGCTGATTGGATTATTGCCAATAAGAACGAATATACTGTTATTGGTATTGATAATTTGTTTGGCGGCTATATGGAAAATGTTAATAAAGATGTTATTTTTTATAAGAGGGATTTGTCCATTGATGATATTTCTGATGTATTTAAAACTTATAACATAGACTATGTTTTTCATTTCGCTGCATATGCTGCTGAAGGCCTTTCTCCTTTTATGAGAAAGTTTAATTGGCAGAACAACACTGTATCGACGGCTAATATAATTAATAACTGCATAGAGTATGGTGTAAAGCGTTTGATTTACACATCATCAATGTCTGTATATGGTCATGGCGATTTAAAACATAACAGATTTGATGAGAATGATATTCCATTACCAATTGACCCATACGGCATTTCTAAATATGCATGTGAGTTGGATATAAAGGTAGCTGGCGAACAGCATGGATTGGATTATTGTATAATAAGGCCTCATAATATTTATGGTGAAAAGCAAAATATATGGGATAAATACAGGAATGTGTTAGGAATTTGGATGTATCAAATACTTAACAATAAAAACATGTTAATATATGGTGATGGCGAACAAACAAGGGCATTCACTTATATTGAAGATAATTTAGAACCATTATGGAATGCCGCGATATTACCTGAAGCATCAAAACAGATTATTAATCTTGGCGGCATAGTTCCTTATACAATTAACGAGGCAGCGAAAACTTTATGCAACATTACTGGTTATGATAAAATAAAGCATATGGAGCCTAGGCATGAGGTTAAATGGGCAGTTCCAACTTATAAAAAATCAATAGATTTGCTTCATTTTGAGCACAAAACAAATTTGGAGGTTGGCCTTAAAAAGATGTGGGATTGGGCTTGTACACAGCCAAAACGTGAGCAATATAAGTGGAATTCTTATGAAATTAATAATGGATTATATACATATTGGAAATAAAACATGAATGAAAATTTAGATATTTTTATTTGCACCCATAAAGATTTTAAATCGGCCGTTTCTGACCATGTTTATAAAGTAGTTGATGCAAGAAAAATAAGGGATACATATAAAATTTGTTATACTTTAACTGATATTGAATTAAGTGAATGGTATCATTTCTTTTATATTTTGGAAAATGTTAATTTAAAAGACTATGTTGGATTTTGTCATTATAGAAGATTTTATAATTTTCTTGATGATGTTCCAAATATGGATGAAATTTTCAAAGAATATGAAATAGTCACAAGAACCCCAATGAATTTGTCTGTGAGTATTAAAACGCAATACGAATATTGTCATAATGTAGAAGATTTAAATTCGTTAGGGGAAATTTTAAAAGATAACTTTAATGAATATTATGAAACATATGAGCTTTTTTTGAAGGCCAAAAAGTTTGTTCCTTGTAACATGTTTATAATGAAGAAGGATGACTTTATTAAGTTTTTACATTTTATTAAAGAATTTTTAAAAGAATGGTTTTGGAGGAATGGTATTGATGTAAATAAAAGAGTATTAGATAATGAGGTTAAATATATTAAAAAATTTTCCCCTAATAATTATATTTCTTATCAATCAAGATTAATTACATTTATACTTGAACGCTTAACAAACATATATATATTAAAAAATTTTTCAAAAATAAAGACATATGATATTATTTTAACTGAAAATAAATATAATTTAAAAAATAATAAATTTTAAAATGGAAAATAAAGAGATGTTATATGAAATTTCTTTAAAGTTTAATACTTTGAAGATGTATGAAAATACGATTGACCAAATGAAGAAAAATGGAAATGATGGTACTGAGTCATTTAAAAAAATTCTTCAAGAAAAGGAGCAAACCGAAAAAGAGTTATCAAAATTAATAAATCCTGATGCTGAAGAAAAGAAATCTGACAATGAATTCATAAAAAAGGCAATGGAGAAAAAAGATTATTATAAAAATAATAATTTCTTCGATTCCTTTAAGTTTTCCAATGAAAAATTTAATGATGTTGCAAAAGAATATAGAAATGGACATAATGCGAACAATAACGATTTTTATTTAAATTATAAAAAGCCTTCGCTTGCTGATATTCAAGAAAAAATTTCCAATTCTAGATGGGTCAATTGTTCAAATTTCATTGTTAATTTTCCAAAGGATAAAGTAAATATTGAAAGTTGGCGGGTATCAAGCTTTGATTATTCATTTGGCAAGAGAATGTGCAGAAGCGCCAGTGATTGCATAAGTGGAGAGCTTGAACTGTCAGTTAATGATTTTTCATATAAAAGCGAAAGCGGTGAATATGTGACATTATCAAGAATAATAGAAGACATGTATAAGAAGTCATATTCATACATTCTTGGCAATATCAGCGTGGATGTTATTGATAACGCTGTAGGCGCGATGTATACTCTTTTATTTACTGGATGTAAATTTAAAGAAGCTAATTTTAGTTCTTTTGATTATTCGAGGACTGATTTAAGAAAAGTATTACTTACATTTACTTTTGAAGACGTAAAAACATTGACTCCTGATGAAACAGCCGATTAAAAAAAACAAAAAATCGTTATATTTATATATATAAAATAATTCAATTATGACATTAGACGATTTCATAAAAAAGGCAAAAGAAATTCATGGCAATAAATATGATTACTCAAAAGTTGAATATGCAAATGCATATACAAAGGTATGTATAATTTGTCCAAAACATGGCGAATTTTGGCAAATACCTTATAGCCATTTAAAGGGCTTCGGGTGTTGTAAATGTGGACACGAAAAGACAAATTTTTCAAAATTTAGTAATACTAATACATTTATTGAAAAAGCCAAAAAAATACATGGAGATAAATATGATTATTCTAAAGTAGAATATATTAAAAATAGCACAAAAGTGTGTATAATTTGCCCAGAACATGGCGAATTTTGGCAAACTCCTAATAAACACTTATGTGGTAATGGCTGTCAAAAATGCGCTAGAGAAACACTTTGGGATAAAAGAGGAAGAATTACTACATGTAAATTTATAGAAAGGGCAAAAGAAATTCATGGCGATAAGTATGATTACTCAAAAGTTGAATATAAAAATTCAAAAACTAAGGTTTGCATAATTTGCCCAGAACATGGCGAATTTTGGCAAATGCCGGATACACACTTAAATGGTAGCGGCTGTTGGAAATGCGGTATAGAAAGAATGTCAAAAGCAAATAGGCGTACATTAGAGAAGTTCATAGAAAAGGCAAAACAAGTTCATGGCGATAAATATGATTATTCAAAAGTAAATTATATTAATAGTCAAACAAAGGTATGTATAATATGTCCAAAACATGGTGAATTTTGGCAAACCCCAAACAACCATATTAATGGGTTAGGGTGTGCACAATGCGGAAGAGAAAATAAATCAATGTTTGAAGAAATTGTTTTTGAAAAACTTAAAAAACTAAATGTAAAAATTGATAGGCAAAAAACTTTTGATTGGTTGAAATACAGAAGCAATTTATTTTTAGATTTTTATTTACCGGATTACAACGCTGCTATAGAAGTTCAAGGAGAACAACACTATAAACCAACTGATTTTTTTGGCGGTGAAGAGGTATTTATTCAACAGCAAAAAAGAGATAAAAGAAAATTAAAACTATGCGAAAAGCATGGTGTGAAAGTATTTTATGTGAGGGATAGAAATAAATTTAATTTAAATGAAATTGCAAATTATATAGATGAAGCAACCAATAAAAAAACATAAAAAAATAGAAAAAAAGAGCAGTAATAAAATTCTAATAAAAAACAAAAATAAATATGGTACATCTAAGTTAGAAAAAAAATTTGCTCATGAGTTTCTAGAGCCTTTAGGAATTAATTATGTTTATCAATATTTTGCAAGTCAAATAGGCAGATATTATGATTTTGCAATAGTATCTAATAGCGAGAAAAATTTGTTGTTTGAAGAAAAAAATGGTTTAAAATCAGTGAAACAAGAAGCGCTGTCAAATAGAATTTCAATGCTAATTGAAATTGATGGTTCTTTTTATCATGCTGACCCTAGGGTAATTGATGAAAATAAACTATTGCCAATGCATAAGAAGAATAAAATGGTTGATGGACATAAAAATGAATGGGCTTTGCTTCATGGTATACCCATAATGAGAATATGGGAGTATGATATTAGGAATAATCCTTCCGGAGTTATGAAAGCATTAAAAGAAAGATTATACATTGAAAATGAAGTTCAAAAAAAATTAAATAATAAGAACAAGAGGCACAGAAACATTCTAAAATAATGAAAGTTAATATATATATTAAATTAGAAAATTATAATGATGGCGATTTTGATGTGAGTAATGATTACTACAAATCAGATGAAGATTTCTTCAATGCAATGGATAAGGAAAATAAAAAATATTCAAATGTTGCATATGAAGCATTATCCAACTTAGGTAATATAGTAAAAGAAAAAACGGTTAATTATGGTAGTTTATCAAATTCAACAAAAAGTGCAGTAGCAAATAATTATAAATCGGAAGCAATATTATTGGATGAAAACGGCAAAGATGAAACTGTTGATAATATAATAAAAAATTGTTTTTCAAATGATGTTGTTATAAATATTATTAAATTCAACAGGGATTCAATGGATGAAGAGTTTGAAGAAGATTATAATTTTTGGGTTGATGAGCATAATAGCATTAATCAATATAAAAATAAAATAGGCGAAGACAAAGTGTGGAAAAATGAGCCAACCAGAACCTTATATATTGAATTTTTGAATAACGCAAATGAAAAAACATATGTGATGTTTGAAAATTGTAAAATATTGGATAAGGGGGATATGGACGAATATGCTATTTTAGCAGAAAAAGTAAAATTAATAGATAAATTATAATTTTAGTTATGGCAGGAAAGAAAAAATTAACACCGGAACAAGAAAAGGAAATTAAATTGCTGCAAGCAAATAATGAAATGTATGAGAGAACAAAGGAAGAAGCTAAATTAAGGGGTACTAAAGATTCTATTAGAAGAATTGAAATTGCTCAAGAAGAAGTCCAAGGAAAAATAAAAAGCATTTTGGATGGAAATATTGAAAATCTTGAAATATCCAAAGAAGAAGAAGTTCAGCCAATTGTTATTGAGCATAAGCCAATAATTGAAGAACCAGTTAATAACGTTAATGATTCGGAGGCTGAAACAATTTTCTCGGTTCTTGAAAAACATAAAAGAAAGGAAAAGGAAAAACTTGAAAATGTGAATAAGGAAACCGAAACCCATAAAGAGCAAGAAAATAGAATTAAATATGGAGAAGAAATAGTGAATCCTTCAAACACCACATTTAATAATGTTGATTCCACCGCTCAGTATGACGTTATATCATTACCAAGCAATGGAGAATGCTATAAAAACAAGATAGGAAGAGTACCGGTCGCTTATCTTACTGCATATGATGAGAATATTATAACATCTCCAAATCTTTACCGTGACGGCCTTGTAATTGATTATTTGCTTAAGAATAAAGTTGTCAATAAAGACATTGATGTTAATAACTTCGTTAGCGGCGACGTTGATGCAATTATGCTATTCTTAAGAGCAACAAGTTATGGCACAGAATATCCGGTGGTGGCAACTGACCCAGAAACAAATGAAGAGGTTGAGGGTATAGTAGACTTGTCTAAGATTAAAACCAAGGAATTTAAACTTAAAGGTGATGAAAATGGACATTTTTCATATACATTACCATTATGCAAAGCTGAAGTTAAATTTAAATATTTGACAAGAAAAGAGGAAAATGATTTGGCACTTCTTGCAAAGATAGAATCGGAAGGAACGCTATCTACCGAACTTAATGCAATTAGCGAAAACTTAGACACGTACCTTAAAAATGACAATGTGTTGGAACCCAGAGAAAAAACAGCAATACTGGATTCAATAAGGCGCATTTCCGATTGGTCAAAGAGAGTAAGTAAAGAAAATGATAATAAGTTTAATAAATCAGTTACTAATAGAATGGAAATGCACATTACTTCTATTAATGGAAATACTGATAGAGGCTATATTAGAAACTTTATTTATTCTATGTCTGCACGAGATTCGCTTGCTTTAAGAAGATACATATTGGATAACGAACCAGGCCTTAACCTTGAAGTAGAAGTGCAAAAAGATGAGAGCGCCGGAGGTGGCTCTTTTAAAACCTTTCTTCAATGGAACGATACTATTTTCCTCAATATCGCCGGATAATGAAAGATACCTTAAAGATGAATTATTTGGATGTTTTAAATATATAAAAATACCGTTTGATGAGTTAATGAGAATGCCAACAAGGGATAGAAAATTTTATATATTAAAGCATAATGAGGCTGTGGAAAATGAAAATAAAGAATATGAAGAAATGCAGAATGGTAAATCAACAAGAACAGAAGCAATAGATAGATATACAGATATTGACCAACAAAATGTAATTAACTCTAATAAGAGAAAATAAAGTAAATGGAAGCTAAAATAATTAGTTTCCATTTTTTTATAAAAAAAATATAATTATCTCTATTTATTTGTAATTAGCATATTTTAATAAATAAAAAATGGGTGCATTTGGAACAGTATTAGGAGCAATAGGCAAAATTGGTAAAGGAATACAAATGGTGAGCGGAGTATTTAATGCTCTTGGCGGCGCTATTAGTAATGTCGGAAGAAAATTCGATAAATTTACTGGGAAATGGGTAGAATTCCAAGATACAGCATTTAAGACCTCAAGAACCATGGGCATGGGAAGAGACATGTCCATGAAATATACCAGAGCTTTAATGGATAACACAAAAGCTCTGTCAAGGGCTTATGGTATTTCTCATGAAGAAATAGCTTCTTTCCAAGAAGAATATGCTAAAAATACAGGTAGAAATATTATTCTTACGCAAAAGCAGATAGAAGCGACTGCTGCATTGAGTAAAATTGTTGGTTCTTCATCTGCTGCTGTTGAGTTAATTAATAGTTTTGATAAAATAGGCATTGGCTTAGAAAGAGCAACTGCTACTGTTGGAAGAATGCAAGCAAGGGCAAAAGCCCTGGGTGTTAGCTCTGCTAAAGCAACTGAGACATTTAAGAATAATATTAAAGCCGCCTCCATGTATTCTTTCAAGAATGGCGTTAAGGACATTGAACAGATGGCACTTAAAGCCACATCTATGAGAATGGACATGGAAGCAATGCTTCATGCTTCTGAAAACTTTGGAAATATTGAAGATGCTATATCTAACTCTGCTAGAATTCAAATGCTTGGCGGAAGCTTTGGAATGCAATTTAGCAATCCTATGGGCGCTATGTATGAGGCAATGGCCGACCCCAAAGCATTCATGAATAGAGTAGAACAAACAATTGCAGGAAAAGGTACATATCAAAAAGAAACTGGTGAGGTTAAATTTGACCCTATAACCATGATGCAATTGAAAGAAATGGCCAAAACTCTTGGTGTTTCTGTTGATAAGTTAACCGAACCAGCAATGGCCAAGACTCAAAATGAAAAAATAGATGAGGAACTTAGGAATGCCGGCAACTATGGTAAGTTTAGCAAAGTAGAGCTAGAGGCAATACGCAACCTTTCAAGAAACAATGTGGATTTGGCCACTGGTAAGCATCAAATAACATGGTTTGATGAAAACGGTGAAGAACAAACTTCAAAAATAGAAGACCTTACAAGAGAGCAATTGGCAGTCGCTCAAGATAGACAAATGTCAGAAGAGGGGCTGTTTAGCGATGTTCAAGACATTAAAGGCATTCTTCAAGACACTTTGGGCCGTGCTAGAGGAACGACTTCTACAAAAGAAAATATAGCAGGACTAAAAGAAGAGGCAAAAGCATTCTTGGCACAGTTCCAAAATATGTATATGGGGCTTGTTTCAGGATGGATGAATGGTGGAAGCTTCTTCCCTTGGGATATGCTTAAAGGTTTATCAGGATTCTTTGGCAATATAGATATGGGAACTCATGGGGCTGAAGGATTTGGCTTTGATAAGGGAGGATATACCGGATATGGCGATAAACATGATGTTGCAGGTATAGTGCATAGAGGCGAGTTTGTTGTTAATAAAGAAACTGTTGAAAATCCAAAAACTGCGCCATTGGTTAGCGCAATAAATACTGTCCAAGAACATGGAAGAACGCCATTAATGTATGATAAGGGCGGAATGGTAGGAAACGGCGTTGGAATGCTTAAATCACTTGCTAACCCATTATCTTTAATTGGCGGTAGCCTTAGTTTAATGTCAGGAAAGGGCGTATCTGGAACATTGGGAGCTATGGCAGGTGCTACACTTGTTTCTAGACAGATTAAGCAAATGCAAATGCTAAGGCAGGCCCCAATAGAAATGGTTAAGATTTTATCTGCCATTTATAGAGATATGCCAAGGGGTAATTTTAGTGGCATAATGAAAAAGCCAAAAAATTTGGCAGAGCATTTCAAACAGAAGCAAAAACAAAACAAACAATCAGAAGCGGTTTCTACGGTAGAAAAGAAAGCAGAAGGGGCAGTACAAAATGTAGGTACTAGGTTCAAAGATGTATTAACAGGTTTTTCAGAAAAAGCTCACGCTGCTTGGGGTACAATTACTGAAAAAGGTTCGAAAATGTGGGAAATATTCTCAAGCGGTATTGCTACTATGTTCCCCAGATTTACTAGTGGCTTAAGCTCTGTGTTTAAATTTGCTAAGGATGGGCTTGCTCCAACATTTAATTACATAAGGACTAAATGGAGTGGCTTGTTTGGATTCCTTAGAAATGGTTTTTCCTCTATTATGAATCTTTTAAGTAGAGGATTTAGCATGATTAAAAACTCCAGCATTGGCCAATGGATTGGAGGCAAATTTGGTAAGTTAGGAAAATTTGGCGGCAAAATTGGAGGTAAGATAGGAAAAATTGCCGGTAAATTTAAGGGACTTGGCGGGTTAGCTGCTATAACATTAGGCGGAGGCTTAATTGGTGGATTTGGAGATGACTATGGCATAACTGACGCGCTCAGTTATGGTAGCTATGGCAGAGGAGCTGCCAATGCAGGTAAAATTGGAAGTGCAGTTAGTGCAGGAAAAATTGGAGGAGCTGTTAGCGGTTTATCAAAAGCAGCACCAGCAGCCGGCACGGCATTAAAAGGCGCAGGAACTGCTTTAAAAGCCTTAAAAGGTGCTGGACCGTTAGCTATAACAGGAGGCGTTCTTGGAGGCGCTATGGATATTTCTTCATCCATATCTAACTACAATGCTCAAAAGAATGCAATACTTAGCAGTAACTTATCAAAAGAAGAGAAAGATAAGGCCATAGAAAAAATCCAAAACCAAAGGAATGCAGGTATTGGAGAAGGTGTTGGTAGCACTGCTGGTGGTATAGCTGGAAGTATATTAGGAACAATGATACCTATTCCAGTAGTTGGTACTGTTATAGGCGGATGGCTTGGAAGTAAATTGGGAGGCGTTTTAGGTAAGACTGTTGGTGGCGTAGTTGGTCCTTTGGCAAAAGGCGTTGGAAAAGTAGCTAAAGGCGCTTGGTCCGCTGCTAAATCAGTTGGAAAGGGAGCTTTGTCTGTAGTAAAAACAATAGCATCTGGCCCTATCGGTTTAATAGGTAGTATATTTGGTAGCAAGAAAAAGAAGAACGACGAAGATAAAAAGAAAAAAGAAAAGGAAAAAGAGAAAACTCTTAAGGATTATGAAGGAGAGGGTATAGATAAAATTGCTAACATTTTAGTATCTATTGATAATAAATTAGCTAAAGGCAAGATTTTTGGAAATAGTGGTTTCTTTGGAATGTCTTGGATGCTTAATAAAGAAAGAGAAGCAAAAAGAAATAGAGATATTGGTAGAATTTTTGGAGTTAATAAGAATAAAGATAAGAAAATTAAATCCTCGGCAGATTATGAGTGTGAAGGCTTAGATAAAGTAATTAATGTATTAATATCAATTGATAATAAATTACCAGAAAAAGATTTCTTTGATAGAACTGGTCGTGGCGGTTTATTTGGGTTTATTGCCAATACTCTTTTTAATGGCACTAATGGCATAGCAAAAAATATTTCTTCGTATGCTAAAAATGGTAAGCTAAATGTAAATAATGAAAATAGAATGAGAATTAGGATAAGCCGTATTCCTAAATTAGAGATTGGCCAATTGCTAATTGGCGATAAGCCTAAACAATCGCTAAACGGAAAGAATGGCTTGGAGAAATATTATATAGTTAAGGAGAATGGAGAAAGAGCTGTTAATTATCAAAGAGTTAAGCCTTCTAATAATGGAGTAAAAGAGCAAACGGTTAGTAAAAATACTTTTCCAGTTGATGTTAATCTTAATATTAGTGGAGCTATAAAGTTAGAAAGTGGCGGCAAATCAGCAGATTTAGACATTTCTAAATTACTCGATAATCCTGAGTTTAAGCGTCAGATTACAGATTTGATAACTCAAAGACTTAGTGTGCAAGGCGGCGGTGGTAAGCGTAATATGGAGTCAGAACAGAATAATAAGACGCAACAATATGCAACTGCTGGTAAATAATATTTATTATTTATTTTTTAACTAAAAACAGTATTTTATAAAATATGGTATCATTTAATAAGAATTTAGATTATTATAAAAATATTGCATTCGGAAGTGGATTCGATATTTTTAATAGCAATGCATTGCTTAACTTAATGGCTATGCCGATTGGGTTACGCAATAAAAGCTATGTCTATATGATGGAACATTTATATAGGAATATTGGTAATACTGAATTTACATATGATGGGTTTGGTACGCCAATTGGTGAAATGTCAAATCCTTTCTACAACACCTTAGTTAGAGTTCCCTGGTTTATTTCTGATGATTTGAAAAGCAGCACATCTAACTATATAGATTATGCAAAAAATGTTTATGAAGCTACTTTAAGCGTTCAAAATATAAATGAATTAAAAACATTTGCAATAGATGAAAATGCTTCAAGGGTGGGATATGTAGAATTAGATAGTGTTGGATTTGGTTTTGCAAATAATGGTGATGCCAATTATATATCAATAAACCCAAATGATACGTTTGAAGATACACATTTGGGTAATGTTAATAAAATACATGTTTTTGAAACTTTACAAAATTCAGTTAAATATAATGATAAAAGAAAATCTCAAACATTTTCTATTACCAATAAGTTACCTGAATATTTTGGATTAAAAACAACAAGCATTATTGATAATGATATAATTTATATTAGCAATAAATTAAGTAGTGAAAATGGAAGATACCAAGATAATTCAATAGGACCGTTAGTTTCAGTTGATGGACCTTTGGATGATAATAATTTTGGCAATATAGAGCGTTTAGGGGCTTATGAGGGCTTTTATAACTCTTTGGGTGATAAATCTAAAACCTATTATAAAAAAAACGTTTTAAGAAACGCATATAAGCCAAATATAGATGGGCATCCTAATCTTTATATAAATTCAAATTATTTGTTTAAAGATATACAAAAAAATATATCTGGACAAAATATAAGATATATTTTTAGTACATTACCCCAATCATCAAACATGGTTAATGGAAATGAACTATGGGTTTATGGGGAAAATGAAAATGGAAGCACGCCAAATATATTAAGTGTCACTTTTAATTCAGGCGTTAGGGCTGGTAAATATTCCACATATAGTAATAATTTAACATCTAAAGATATTTTAAAATATACAAATGATAATTTCAAAGAGGGGCTTTATAAGACCATAATTTCAAGATTCCATACGGATAAAGAAGAAGCCGGCCATGGAGGAGATATTACGCAAAGCGCTGTTAGTGGAAAATATGGAATGTCTCATGGAAGAAATTTGCTTAAAAAAGAACCAGATAAGTCTCAAGGATATGAGAATCCATATTGCAGAGTTTGGACATATCATCATCAATACAGCAGGATTAAAGATGCTATAAGGCCGTTTGATGCTTCCCAAAGTGATTTATATAATAGCTATGGGTTTAGCTCATTTTCTTCAAATAGAAGCAAGTGGGGTTTTGAAAATGGCAGGTCGAGGCTTGAAAGATATGGTGTAATAAACAAAGACAATGGGTTGGTTAATATAACACCAATTGACAATGGTGATGATTCTAAGAAAGTAGATATTAAAAATTGCATGTTTTCAATAGAAAACTTAGCGTGGAAAGATATGTTTAGCACAGATGCATCATCAAGAAAAACGTATCAAACGTCTGGTTTATCACCGGAGCAAAAGGGTCCATTTGGAGGAAGAATTATGTGGTTTCCTCCTTATAACATCAATTTCAACGAAGATGTGAATGTTAATTGGCATGGTTCTGACTTTATTGGAAGGGGAGAAAAGATATATACATATACAAATACAGATAGAACTGGCACATTATCATTTACCCTTTTAATAGACCACCCATCAGTTCTTAACTATTGGGAAAATAGAGGTAAAAGCGTTAGTGATTCTGTAGACAACATTGACGACCCCGAGCAAGAAATACTAAGATTCTTTGCTGGATGCGACATGTTGACGGGAAAAACTGAACCCGAAAAAGAAGAAGAGCAGCCGACCGCTGAGGAAGATATTGAAATACCGTCTCCAGAAAGTGAGTACATATCATTCTTTGTGTTTTTCCCAAATAACTATAGTGGAATAGACAATGAAAAGGATGTAAAATTCCCCATTAATTATTTAATAAATGGTGTAGGGGCAGGTAAGGAGCGTGTTAAAATATTAACAGGCGGAAGAACAATTGATTATAGCGTTCCATTTGCCCCCGTATATGATTTCAGTACTTCCAAGAAAAGAATTGGAGGATATGAAGTTAGAGTAGGTAAGCCTATAAGTTTGGCATCTTCTAGAAGCAAACAGGCAGATGAATCATTATATATAGGAAAAGTACAATATGATAGTGGTGCTAACGAAGCGCATTATTTATATGTTCAAGAAGGAGATTCAACAAATGTTTGGTGGGAGCGAAAATGGTTCTATAGAGTTGATAAAATGTTTAAAAATCAACTATTAGAAAGGGAAAATTATATAGATTCGATTTCTTTTGGCCTTAACTCTTATAAGGGTTTAAAACAAGTTGCCGAATTCTTTTCAATAGATGATAAAGAAAGACTCTATAGTTTTGTGGATGCATTTTCTGCATTAGAAAGCAGTGAAAATAATAAAACATTGTCTGATGTTGTTAATAAAGAAAGGGCAGCTTCGTTTTTAGCTAAAATACAACAAAATGGCATAGAGAAAATAGAATGTGTTGGAAGAGCATCAACACAGGGTATGACTGAAGAAAACGAAAAGCTTCAAAAAAATAGGGCAAGAGTTATTAAAAGATGGCTTTCAAGCAATAAAATTATAAAAGAAAAATGTGGGTCTGAAAATATTAGCTTCGTTACAGGAGGTACTGGCGGCAATGCCGTTGGAAATACTGGTAATGTTAATGATTTGGAAAATAAATTATGGAGAAGTACTGAAGTTAGAATTTATATTAAAAAGGAAAAATCTGATTTGGTGCAAAATGGTTTAATTGAAACCAAAATTATTGATTCAGAGGGTAATGAAAGAAATATTTTAAAAGCCAATAAAAAAGAAAAAACTTCTATTATTGATAGGGCTTTTAATTGGGGAAAAGATTATAGCGCTAATATACAATATGAAGTTAGTAATGATAGTAGTATTTTAAATGACCCGAAGAATTTAGGTACTTTAGGGAAAATTTTAAATGGCAATGAAGTAATTGATGATACATCATTTGATTTTGCTGAATCCGCAAAATATATTACAGATAGAGTGACAGGTTTATTTAACAAAAATAATGAAGAAAGTGTAGAACAATCATTATTAAGTGTGCGTGATGGAAAAAGGGTTGGAACAAATGATGAGGTAAAGAGATATGATAATGAGGCAAGATTCTTTACTCTATTAGAAAAAGAAGAACCATTTTTACATCATAAAATAAGTGATAAGGTTAAATATTTTGACCCGGCTTTCCATTCTGTAAGTCCTGAAGGATTTAATGCAAGATTAACTTTCTTGCAGCAATGCACAAGGCAAGGGCCAACTATTAGTAATACTGATTTTGCTAGGGAAGAAAACACAGCAAATAACCTTGCATTTGGAAGGCAACCTGTATGTATATTAAGAATTGGAGATTTTTATTATACTAAAATATTAATAAATTCTTTGCAAATTCAGTATGATTCACCTGCAATGAAATGGGATTTAAATCCTGAAGGAATTGGAGTTATGCCAATGTTTGCCAATGTGAGCATGAGGTTTACATTTATTGGAGGAAGTAGCTTGGCAGGGCATATTTCAAGGTTGCAAAACGCTGTATCATTTAACTATTATGCTAATACTGAGGTTTACGATGATAGGGCAGAATTGGCTCAATATAATGAAAATGGTGATATGACTAAATTTGCGCCATTTACACCAAGAAAATAAAAAATTTAAAACATTATGGCATTATACGATAGATATTTTAAATTTAGAAGAAATGGACAATTATTACATGTTCCATTTATACCAATACCAGTAAGAAATACAGATTATTATACTTATTATGAGGTTGGTAAAACAAGATTAGATTTATTATCTTATCAATTTTATGGCGATTCTGGCTTTGATTGGCTTATTTTACAAGCAAATCCTGAATATGGCTCTTTTGAGTTTAAAATACCAAATGGGTCTAAAATAAGAATACCATATCCATTAGATGTGGCACTTGCAGGATATAATAATGATATAGATGTATATGAAGAATTATACGGATTGGTTTAAAAAACTATAAATATGGCAAAAGAAATCAACAAAACCACTATAACCCAACAAAATAATATTGTTTACGTTGAGCCAAATTATACTTATTCTACTGATATGCGTGGTACTAACGGTATAAACACATATGAGTTTATACCGCCAGCAGAGGATTATAGTATTTACGTTAATTTAAACGTAGAAATAAGAGGTAGAACCATAAGAACTAAAGAAGATGTTAATACACTATCTTTAAGTTATGAAACTGATATATCTGGTAAAACTAAAATAAACATTCTTCAAGGCACTAAAATACCAATTAATAGGAATGGGGCTAAAAATAAAGATTATGTAAATTATTTAACCACAAATTATACAGATATATTTCTTGGTGATTTAAAAAAGAAAGGACCGAGTATTGAAACTTTTGGAATTTCATCTATAGACCTCTCATATAATAATTATATGGTTCCAGAAGTAACAATAGAATTTGTTGATATACGTGGCGTTAGTTTATTTGCCCAAAAAGAAGCATATGAGACAAGATTAAGAGATTTTGGAGCTGGAGTAAAAGATGCGGATGTTGATATTTCAAATACATTTTTCCAATGCTTTTTCACGTTTCCATATCCAAAATTCACATTGATGGTAAAGGGTTTTTATGGACAACCGGTATCATATGAGCTTACTTGTGCTGATTTTAGGGCAAGATTTGATTCAAAAACAGGCAATTTCAATTGTACTGCAAAATTTGTTGGCTATTACTTCTCATTTTTAGGAGATGTAATGTTCAACATACTTTGTGCTGCGCCATATTCTGACTATCTTGGTGATGAATATTGGAAAAATAGAGGATTTACATTAGATGGTGTAAATGGTAAAAAACCGCCAATGCCTAAAATTATAGAGCTAATTAAACTACTTAAGCATGTTGATAGAATTTCAGAAAGAAAAGCATCTAATAGTCCGGAAATACAAGAACTAGTTATAAATGAAAAGGAAAAAACAGATATTACATCAGTTAAAAATGCTTATGAAGCCTTCGTTAGCAAATATAGAGATAAAATGTTAAGCTCTACTGCTAGAAATAAAGCAAATGGTATAAATCTTGAGAATTTTTTTGAGGCTAAAGCTAAAAATGATGTTACTGTTGCTATGGTATATTTCGCCCCAATAAAAGACATTGTAACTGAGGGAGGAATGATAGAAACTTTAGATGAGTATCTTGGTATAGAAGACGATGCTAATCAGGCTTTATCAGCACTAATAGACGCAATTGATGAATATAATAGTAGGTCAGCAAGATATAGAAAAATAGATGCCCCCAAAGATAAAAGTAGTTGGTGGGCAATGGGAAATAGAATTATGGCACTTTCTGACCTTTCCACACCAGATTCTACATGGGGAAATAAATGGGGAGGTAGTATAAAAAGAGAAGGCGATACAGATTCTGTTATTCTGCCATCAATCTATATTAGGCCAAATAGAAACCAAGAAGGAAAAGCATATATTGATTGGAACGGTAAAGAAAATATAATACCAGATATTATAAAACGCAATATAGAAAGCTATATAGCGAAAAACAATGAGGCTGAAATAAATGAATATTTATGTGATTCTGATGGAAATGGAGGCTATCAAGCAGGATATGTCTTCTATACCCCAGTTGCTAATGTTATTTCAGAAATAATGAGCCTTGAGACCAAATCTGAAAAAGAATTATTAGAAGATATTGAAAAGATAAAATCTTCTGCTGTTGAAAGATATTTGGGGTGGAAAACTGGTGTTGAAAATATGACAAAAATAGTCATGGCGCATTTTGAGACACTTGCTTATTTAATATTTAAAACAGGATATGATATTTCTAATAAAAATCCAAGAAGAACATTACAATCATTAAATGTTGTTAATCCAGATGATATTAGTGACGTCCCAACAAATATAAAAGAGTCGTATGTGCCGCCGTTTCCAAAAGTCACAAAGGTCAACAACCACAATGGACAATACATAAGAGAAGAAACATGGGTTGGAGAATACCATAGTCCTGAATTTTTGGAGGTTGAATTGGTTCATGGATTAATAAATGGCGTTAATGAGGTTGCTAGGGCTTGGAATACTTCTGGTGAAACAAAAGAAATACATGATGAAGAAAGCTTAACACAGTTAATGTCTAATGGCGCTGTAACTACAAAGATGCCATACCCATTGTCAAGTCTTGATTTAATAGCTAGCGCTAAACCTTATGGTGAGCATGACACTAATGAGATTTCATCAGTGTTAGGCCTTGTTGCATTAAGAGCAATACAAATATTATATATTTCATCATTTGATTTTACTACAGATTATGCAAAAGATTTAGGCGCAATTGAATTATTAAATTATATTGATTCAGTTGGTAGCATACCTGGTGAAATGACACAAAGGCTTAAAAGTGTAAATTCACTTGATTTCCTTAGTATGTTGAATGGAGAGGAATCAGATACAATACATAAGCCAACTAATGGACATTGGCCTTGGGAATTTAACAATGAAAATGATAAAATAGTAGATGGAAATATTGTAACCATTTTCAATACCGTGGGAAAAAGTGAAGATTATGAAAGGGCTGCAAATGAGTCTTCATTCCCAGGCATTAATGATAATGGGGATTCGTTTGAAATAGATTTGACGGTTTTCCCTTATCAGAATTTATCGTGGAATATGTTCTCAAATGACTCTGTTGACAGTAATATCTCAATGGGGTCAGAAGATTATGTCAATTCTTCATCAGTATCTTCTTTTGCCAAGAAAAATATTTTTACAGTTGATACCAATATACAACGCATAGGTATGATATGTAAAAATCAATTTGAAGGGCACAGTGATATATCCGGTCTAGAAAAAATATGGAATCATTTTACTTCACATTTGGAAAATAAAATAGATTATGACGAAGATGAATATAGAGAAAAATGTATTAATGGACTTGTTGGCGATTTTTTATATTCACGTTTATCATTTATTATAGAAAAACCAGATAAAATAGAATTAACTAAAAATTCAGGTTTATTACCATTATCGTCATCTTTAGCTAAAAGATTATCTGAAAATGAAAAAGGAATTTCTCTTAATAAAATCATTGGGTTTGGATATGATATGGATAGATTTAATGATGATGAACCCGGTCTTGGCGTAAATGGATTTGGAGGAGTTAGTAGAAATTGGTATTATGATAAAAGCATGTCATCTGAAGGCGGAGAAGAACATGGACCTGAAGTTAGAAGGATTTCTATGAGCGGCAGTGCATCAAGCTATTTCTATAAACATTTAAATGATAGCAATATAACTATTACTGAATTTTATGGCGTAAATAATAGATGTGAAGTATTAAAAAATGTTTCATTATTTGGTGAATTATTATATTATAAGCAAAAAACAGATTACGCTAAAGCATTCTTGTTCCTTTGTTCTTTAGGCGATGTTTATAATTATAACGAAATAAGTAGAGACTATATTTGTAATGAATTTGTACCTGCTTTTGTTATACCTTTAGCTTCAGTAATGTTTTTTGGCGGCATTATCTATTATAATAGAAACAAAGATGCATTTTGGAATATAGATTTAGGAGAATATAGAAATATAGGATTAAGGATAAGCAATTTATCAGAACAAGTCCAAACAAGGTTAATGGACGTGTTCATGACTTGGGTAACTGATGGGCTTGATGGATGCCCGGCAATTAGGTCGTTTAATGAGATAAAAGCTGGATTGGAGCTAACTATTAAATCAGAATCCAAATTTGAAAGTATTGAAGACTTTTTCCAAAAATTAGGAAATCCACGTGATGGAGAACGATGGATTAATAATGCCGGATATGATAGCCTATTAGAGTTATATGGATATACATTTACGGATTCATTCTTTGAAAACTATATGTGTGTTCACCATATTTGTAGTGACCATTCTACAAAACAGGAATATGATAATTTTATAGAAGCTTGGAACGCTGCAAATAACGGAGATTCAAGTAGGAATAGCGGTGAAATTGGCAGCATATATAATGGCACGAAAGGAATGAGGCTTGGAAATAGGGATAATGCTTATTGTGTGATGGATGCTGTCGATTTTGCTTTAGCCGGTTGTCTATTCATGAAGAATACTTCTTTCTTTAATGAAGAAAAGAGTAAGATAATAATAAATAAAAGCGAATTATCTGATTTCTTTGATGGCTTTATATCAAAAATTGATGAAGTAAAAGTTGGACAAGATTTCAAGTTGGCTAATATAGCAGCCCCACCAGAAAATACAACAAATGATATTAAAATTGGTATATACAAATATTTAAAACTTCTTTATGACAAATGGCTAGCAGGAATGTCAAAAGAAGAATTTGAAGAAAATTGGACATTTGAAAGATTCTTTGAAAGAGATGATAAATATTTCCATTTTATAGATACTTTCTATAATATTGTTGGATTTATGCCTATAAATATTGGGCATTTTATAGATACTGCCATTAGTTGTTTTAGTACTGATAGCCAATATTCTATATTGTCATTTTTATCAAATGTTTATGCACATAATAAATTTAATTTCTTATGTTTACAAAATTTCATAGATTTATCAAAACCAGAAAATATGAAATCTATGTTTAATCTTGTACCATATACTGAAATTGTAAGTGCTAAAACAACGCCAAACTTTGTTGTTTCATATGTTAATGAACCATCGAGCCACCTTGATATAGAAGGGTCTGAATATGAGAATGATAGCTTTATGATAAATGAGATGTGGAATGATAGAAATAAATGGCCAGAACCATTAAAATCAAAAAGTGTTGGAATGGCAGAAGGTTATAGAATTCCAGCATTCGGTGTTTCATATGGAAAAATGTATCAAAGCTATTTTTCAGATATATCAGTTGGAATGGATAATCCTGTTGTTACAGAGCAATCGATAAAGGCTCAATATCAAATAGCCAGTCAAGCTGTTGAAGGAGAAAGCCCTAATGATAAAGCAAATTTAGTAACATATGGACAAGATTTGTATGCTGTATATTCAAACAACTCTTATACTTGTGAGGTGACAATGATGGGTTGTGCATGGGTTCAGCCATTGATGTATTTTTGTTTAACTAACGTACCCATGTTTAGAGGTACATATTTAATACAAAAGGTTCATCATTATATTACTCCCGGTAATATGGTTACAAAGTTTACAGGCACAAGAATGGCGAATACATCTACAAGAATTGCTAAAGATAGTGGATTTTACAAAGAATTTCCAAATAATGAAAAAGGCTCTGTAGATATAAATGGAGGCCTTGGAAGTTCGTCTGCTGAAAATTTGATAGCTAGTATTGATAATGACTGTCCATATAAAGTTTATCCGCTTTCTAATTCATATGACTTCCTTACAAATGGAAGCAGAAACATGCAAGATATAATTTCAGAAATTAAGTTTTCTGAGGGAGGCTATGCCGGTAATATTGATGGACAGGTGTGTACAAATAAGGGCGTCACTTTGGCCACATTTAGAAGCCATTTTGGAAAAGATAAAACATGTAGTGACTTAAAAAATATTACAGAAGAACAATGGATGACAGTTTTCATAGAAGATTTCTGGAAGAAAACTAGAGCAAGCGAAATGAAAAACACTTCCATTGCACATATTATAATAGATTGGTGCTTTAATAGTGGCCCAGGAATTGGAATAAGAAGGGTTAAGCATAATATTTTAGGGCTAAAAGATGATGCTGTAGCTACTGATGATTTCATAAACGCAATAAATAGTCGTGATTCAAAAGAATTATTTGGCGAAATATATCAAGCAAGAGAAGTGTTTTATAGAAATTTAGCAAATAAACCAGATAAAGCAAAATTCTTAAATGGATGGTTAAGTAGACTTAAAAGAATAAAATATACAGAAGACATAGGTCAAGCAAGCGAAGAACAGAAGCCATTAAATGAGCAACCCATGCAAATAGAAGGTAATGGCGATAAACACATTTCTGATGTTGCTACCAACTTTGTTAATGCTCTTTCTAGAACTTGTGAGGAATCTTCTGTTAATATTAAAGTTGGAATAGATGAATCTAAAAGCTCTGGTAATACTGTGTATATAACAAATGCTACCACGGCGAATAATACATTTTCAAAGGTATTTGACGTAATAGTTAATGGATATGGGAATTGCATAAGTGGCGTAAAATGGGTCGTTGGAAATAACATGGACATAAGTAGTGAGCCTATTGCTTATTTGGTCACAGTAAAAGAATCTAGTACATATTTTAAAATACATATGGTTTCTGAAAGTGATTTGAATAAAAACTTAAATATCAGTGTAAATGGAGAAACTGAAGTTAATTCTCAAGTTCCATTAATGTTACAAGATGTGAATCAAACAAGCACTTCTAATCTTGCTGAAAAATATACTACTGTTGATTTAAACAAAGTAAATGTAGTAGATAAATTAAATTCAGTTGGAGGAAATATTAATAAAAATTTCTGTAAAGTAATTAGAAAAAAATATAAAAGTTACAGTAATGTGGTTGTTTCAGATACGGATGGCACATTGAGCGAAGAAAACGCAAAGAAAATCTTTAATAACAAAGATTATGAACTTAAAGATTGTTATACTGCCATTAATGAAGCAGGTTTATCATCATATAGCTCTTCTAATGATAATAGTAAATGGGCTTATATCGTGAAAACCATGGGACAATGGTATGCAACAAATATACATGAATATAATTCAGGAGATACTGAATATACAGGCACATTAGAAAATGTTGGAAAAGTACGTCGTGACTGTACAGGTTTTGTTTCAGCATGTCTTAGAGCATATGGAGTTAAAAACTTAGTTTGGGGTTCATGTAATTTCGCATATCCAGGAGATAATGGAATAAAAATGATGAAAGATGGAGGCTTTGATATGCTTACATTTAATAATGTAGACGAGCTAAAAGCACAATTGAGGCCTTGGGATATAGTTGCTGTTAATAATACAAGCAATTGTTCTAAAAACAATAATGGTAATCAACGCCATGCTGAAATTTATGCAGGTGATGGTAAATCATATTCTTGGGGTAGCGTTCATGACACAGCTAAAGGTGGGCTTCCATGCAAAATGGGTTCTCATAAATTTGTTGTTATATGGAGATGTAGAGAAATTGGTCCTGTGGCATAATTTTTCTTTTTTTCAATATTTTTTTGTATATTTGTAAAAAAGTTAGTTGAAATATGCAAAAATTAGGATATATTGTAAGTGATAGAAAAATAAATAATGTAAAGGGTTTTGTTGAGGTGGTTAATGATTTTTCATTGGCTGACCCAACAAAACCTATATTAATTGTTGGCTATGATTTGGCCAAAAAATATATTAAAAATTTTTCTATTTTGGATAGGAGAAATAATGGAAATTTATTTTGGACATTCAAAAAAACTGAAAGACGTATTGACTTTGAGAATGATTTATCTTATTTTTATAATTATATTATTAATAATATTATATATAATATAAATTATTATTATATTAATATATTAAATTTAAAATATAATAAAATAAAAATATTATATAATATTTTATTTTCTAATAATAATAAATATATTTATATTAGTAATGACATGATATATTTATTATATAATAAAAATAATATACTGGGAATATCATTAATAATTTTAGAATATATCGGTATAAAAAAAGAAAAAATTATTAAAAAAATTTATTCAAATAAAAATAATATTATTTGTACCGACATTTCTGAATGTATTAAAATAATAAAGAAAGAAATAGGGAATAAAAAATATGCTGTTCCATATTTCATGTCTATTTAATGTTATTAAAAAATTATGTCAAAAAATGGAGTAATAATTGGTACGTTTGTTAAAAAAGAATTAATATTAACGTTTTTAGAAGGGTTGAAAAATAAATTCAAATTAAACATGGATAAAATCTATGTCTATAATGTAAGTTCAAATAGTAAAGAATATTTGGTCACATTTAGAACATTTAATAAGGATGAAATAATTAAAGATTTACCCGGTTCAGCAGTTCTTCACGTTAAAAATAAATGCCTCTTTTCAATTAACGCCATCAATAGATTGATTGAAAGCCAAAGCGATTATGATAGCACAAAACCGCATAATGAGGTGGAAATAGATTGGGGGTCTTATGAAAATAAACTTATTATACTGTCAAGCGGTGTTTTAAGCATTAAAGATTTAGAAAAAATAGAAAATAAAAATATTTTTTTACAATAAATGATATTTATTTATAAAATATTATATTTATGGCATTTATTATAAAACATAATCAAGAAATAAAGCCACAAAAGAAAGTGGCAGAAAAAAATAATAGCAAAATAGAAAAAAAAGAAGTTATGCATAAAGATAAAATATCAATGGTTGAAACAATATTAAATGATAACCCTCAACCAGTAGTTAAGAAAATTAAAAAAGATAAGGGTTTAATAGAAAGAACAGAAAGTTCAAAAACAATTTTAACAGAAGATAATAAACAACTTTTGGTTGATTAATTAAAAAAAAAACACAAAGTTAAAATATGGCTGATTATAAATACTTAAAAGAAAATAACCTATTCGAGGCACATATGAAATTCATGCGGGCAATAGGGGAATCTTTCGGCTACCCAATAGAAGAAGCAGACGATGACCCAAATCAGCAAAATCAAAACATGCCAGGTGTTGACCAAATGGGAGAGCCAGTACCTGATGGACCTCAGAATCAAAATGGAGGCGCTCAAGATGCAAATCCAATGGGTGGTGGCATGGCAGACCAAGGCGCTCCAGATATGATGCCTGGCGCCCCTCAAAATGGCCAAGAAGACCCAATGGCAGGTGACAATCCGCCCGCAGCTGATGGCATGGGAGCTCCAGACCCAATGATGGACTCTATGGATGAAGAAGTACCAAAGGAAGATGAAAACGTTCTTGACATAGATGACTTAACCGACGCCCAAGAAAAATTAAATGATAAAGAAAATTCAATAGGTAAAGACCTAGGAAAGGTAGATAGTAGAATAGAAAAATTAATTGGAGCAGTTGAAACGCTTCAAGGCATGTTTGATAAAAATAATCAGCAAATTGAAGACTTAAAAGCAGAGTTTGAAAAAAGAAATCCAACACAAACTGAAAAGCTTAATCTTCGTTCATTAGACTCATACCCATTCGTTGAAAAACCAACAGATTATTGGGATAAAAAATCAGAAACAAGCAATTATTCAGCATATACAGATAATGATGAGCCAACATCGCAGGAATACGTGATAACAAATAGTGACGTTGATGATTTTAATGAAAGAGAAATAGCAGACAGTTTCAATATCGATGATTCCCTGGAGCAAGATATAAAGAAGATTTTTAATCTGCAATAAATTAGTAATAATTTTTTCTTTATGAAATGAGTGAACAAAAAAAAGTTCACTCATTTTTTTATAAAACCAATGCAAGAAAACCCATTAATCTTTAGTTAATGGGATGAATTGCATTAACCTTGATTCTCAATGTACTTTCTGATTGCATCAGGACTTGCTTCACCAATGGAACACACAAAATATCCATCAGACCAAAAACTATGCTCTTTCCAAAAGTGTTTTCTTAATATTGGTTGAAACTCTTTCCATAATCTGTTTGTGCTTACTTGTTTCAATATTCTAACAATTGAAGTGACAGTTACATTTGGAGGATAGTTAATAAGAAGATGTATATGGTCTTTGTCTGTTTCCATTATCTCAATTTCAAAATCACACTTAGATTCAATTTCTTTGAATGCAGAAAGTACACATTCTCTAATATCAGAAACAAGTAGTTGTTTTCTGTATTTACATACAAATATCAAGTGACATTTTAGGTAAAATTTGTGCCTATTTTTAGAAAAATAACCCATAATCAAAATATTTTTTACAAAAATAGTAACTTTTTGTAAAATATTTGATATTTAATATTGAAAAGTGATTAGTTTTTAACTATATTTTAAATGATGAAAGTGATTTTAAAGACATATAAATACAGGATGTACCCAAATAAGGAGCAAGAACAGATTCTTGCAAAATATTTTGGGTCGGTTCGCTTTGTCTATAATCACTTTCTTGCTGAAAGAAAACAGCAATACACTGAGAGCGGTAAAAGTGATAATTACTATGTGCAAGCAAGCATACTTACCAAACTAAAAAAACAAGAAGAATACTTGTGGCTAAAGGAAATCAATTCACAAACGCTTCAATTCACACTTAGAAATCTTGAAACTGCATATACAAACTTCTTTAGGGGTAATGCAAGGTTTCCAAGATTCAAGGCAAAGAAGAATGGTGGCAGCTTCCATATACCACAACATTGTTCTGTTGAAAATGGTAGAATTTACATACCAAAGTTCAAAGGTGGAATTAAGATAGTAGAGCACAGACCATTCAAAGGTGGCGATGTTAGAAATATGACAATCTCTGTCACCCCAAGTGGAAAATATTATGTTTCCATACTTACACAAGTTGCATATGAACCTTTACAGAAAACCAATGCAAAGGTTGGTATAGACTTGGGACTAAAAGACTTGGTAATTACAAGTGATGGTAAAAGGTATTCAAGCAATAAGTTCATCAAGCATTACTCAAAGGAACTTGCAAAAGCACAGAAGCATTTGTCAAGGAAGCAGAAAGGTAGTAATTCTTGGGATAAACAAAGGATTAAGGTTGCAAGAATACAAGAGAAAATTCATAACTGTAGGTTTGACAAACTACATAAGATTAGCACTGACTTAATAAGAAACTATGATGTAATTTGTTGTGAAGACTTAAATGTTAAGGGGATGCAAAGAAACCATAGACTTGCTCAGTCAATATCTGATGCAAGTTGGGGAGCATTCCTTTCAATGCTTACATATAAAGCAGTTATGAATGACAAACAAGTAGTGAAGATAGGAAGATACTACCCATCTTCAAAAACTTGTCATTGCTGTGGTTGGGTTAAAGAAGACTTGCAACTGAAGGATAGGCAATGGGTTTGTCCTTCTTGTGGAGAGGTACTTGACAGAGATGCTAATGCAGCAATTAATATTCTTAAAGAAGGATTAAGCAATATATCGGCAGGAACTGTCGATTACACTGATGGAGCAGATGTAAGGCCCTTTCAAGGGCAGTCAGCTATGAAGTCAGAAGCCCACAAATCTTTAGTTTGTGGGTAGTTCACTTTACTTCAGGTTAAAAAGTATATAATTACTGATATTTATTATAAAGATTTTTTTTGTTATTTTAATATTTTTTTGTATATTTGTAAAAACATAATTTAAGTGCATTAGCACATTTAAAATTTTAAAAAGTATTTTTATGGAAGAAAAAGTTTTTAACGTAAACATTGATGCTAATTCAGTAACTGAACAGTATTTAAGAGAACAAGAGGCAGCAAATTCATTGTCTCGAAAGAAAACAGAATTTGATGTAAAAAATTATTTGCAAGCAAGATTGAAGCCAGGAGAAGAAAAAAAATCTTTAACAATTAGATTACTTCCCTTTTCTCCAGAAGGCGGTACACCTTTTAAAAAAGTTTTTATCCACACCGTTAAGGTTAATAAAGAATTAAGCCAAGGAGGTTGGCGTACTTTCGTGTGCCCCATCCATAACAAACTGGGTGATAAATGCCCATTCTGTGAAACAACAGAAATGGCAAGAGAATTAAGACATAATGCTGGAAATGAAGCGGAAAAGAAAAAGTACGGCGAAGTTGAATTTATGAACAGAGCAAAAGCCGCTTGGATTGTAAGATGCATAGAAAGAGGACACGAAGAAGATGGCGTTAAGTTTTGGCTATTTAATGACTCTGCAAAAAAAGATGGCGTGTATGATAAAATACGTAACATCTATGAAGAAAGAAAAAAAGCAGCAGAGAGAAAAGGCAGAACAAGTAATATCTTTGACCTAATGGAAGGAAAAGACTTGATTATCACACTTTCAAAAGACCAAAATAATAAAACGGTAATCAAAGTTGTTGATGACGAGGATAAAACACCATTAACAGACAATTATGAACTTGGAATGTCTTGGATTAATGATAGTAAAAAATGGGACGAAGTATATACGGTAAAACCATATGAATATATGGCAATAGTTGTAAAAGGTGGAGTTCCAATTTTCGATAAAGAAAAGAAACAATACGTTGACCTAAACGAATTGCAAGAAGAAAAAAAGAAAGATGAAGAAGAATCATTAAAACAAAACTTAACAGAACAAACTAAAGACTTCTCAACACTGCCAAAAGTAGAAGAAGAAAAGAAAATGAATGGAATAATCATGGATGAAGATGATTTACCGTTCTAAACAAAAATAAAATACAAAAAAAATATTATAATGGCAAAATTATATTTTTTCCATGGGCCAATGGGTAGCTCGAAATCATTAAGACTACTTGCAACGGCCCATGATTTTGATGAGAAAAATATTCCCATACTTATCCTAAAACCATCAATAGATACAAGAGACGGACAAGATGTAGTTAAATCAAGAGCAGGACTTGAAAAAGAATGCATCTCAATAGAACCTAACGTCGATATATTCGCAACGGTGGAAAGAATAAATCATGTTAGAATGGCAACACTAGAAAAAACAATTAAATGGATATTAGTAGACGAATGCCAATTTCTAACAGAAGAACAAGTTGACGAACTATCAGACGTAGTTGACTACTTAAATATAAGCGTTATGTGCTACGGATTAAGAACAGACTTTAAAACAAAACTGTTTCCCGCTTCAAAAAGATTGTTCGAACTAGCTGATGATATAGAAGAAGTTAAAACAAGCTGTGAGTGCGGCAAAAAAGCATCAATTAATGCGAGATTTAACTCAAACGGAACAATAATAACAGAAGGAAATCAAATATTAGTGGGAGGAGATGATTTGTATAGAGCCATCTGTAGAAAATGCTGGAAAGATTTAATTAGAAAGAAAAATTAAAAATATTATCTATGGGAATATTTGATGATGCTGTAAAAAAAGCGCTTAAAATGGAAATTAAAAAAAATGATTTTAGATTTAAACCATTAAATCCATTAAAAAATGACAATTACTTAGATATGTACTTGTCAAATGATAAATTTAAACAAATAGCAGAGGGATTAATAAAAACATTTCCAATAGAAACAGCAAAAAAACATTTTATGAGAATTTTTGGCATAGGAGAAGACCAATTCATAATAGAAAAAACCAACGGAGTTAAAGTCGCACACATAATAATACCAAATGTCGCCAAAAATATACAAATAACAGAAAAAGCAATGGAATTCTATGGCTATTATTTGGCTGCATCACAAGACGTTGGAAATATGGTCGAAAACGGAGTGGAATTAATATTTGAACCAAAATTTCAAGAACCTTGTAATGATAAAGTAAGACAACAAAAAATATTATACCACATAACACCAACAAATAACGTAGAAAAAATACTTAAAATGGGACTTTGCCCAAAAACAAAAAACGAAAAAAGCTATTTCCCAAATAGAATATATGTTCTGTCGGAATATATCCTAAAAAAAGAAATAGAAAACCTCGCTTTTGATTTAAAACATTATCATAATAAAAAAACAACAAATAACGGATATTCATTATTAACAATAGATGTAAGCAAAATACCAAATAACGTTAATTTTAGAATAGACGGAAACGCAAACGGAGGCTTTTGGACATATGATAATATTCCGCCAAATTGCATAATAGAAATAGAAAAATTAAATGTGTAAAAATAAAACAATTGATAAATTTATAAATGAATCAAAAGATATACACGGAGATAAATATGATTATTCAAAATTTGTATATGTAAATAATAAAACAAAAGGCGAAATTCTTTGCAAAAAATGCGGAACATTATTTAAAATGAGTCCGGCAAACCATATATGCGAAAAACAAGGATGCCCAACTTGCAATGGAACAAGAAAATATACAACAGAAGAATGGATTAATAAGGCAAAAGAAAAACATGGTAATAAATATGACTATTCAAAAAGCAAATATTTAAACTCCGAAACAAAAATTGAAATAATTTGCCACGAAAAAGATGAATTTGGAAATGAACATGGCTCATTTTTTAAATTGCCTAAAAAACATATAAACGGACAAGGATGCCCAAAATGTTCCAAAATGCATCATATACCATTCGAAATATTCGTTCAAAGAGCAAGAAAAAAACATGGAGATAAATATAACTATCACGAAAATGAATATACAAATTATAATAGCGAAACATTAATAACATGCCCTATTCATGGAGATTATAAACAACTTCCATATTTACACGTTAATGGACACGGATGCATTCAATGCGCAGATGTAGAAAGAAGGAAAAAAAGAAGCATACCATTTAACGAGTTTATAAAAAGAGCTAAAAAAGCCCATGGAGATTTATATGATTATAATGAAGATTCTTATAAAAATTATACAACAAAAACAGAAATCATATGTAAAAAACATGGAAGTTTCATGCAAATGCCATATAAACACGTTGAAATGAAACAAGGCTGTCCAAAATGCAAAATGGAACACCAAACAGAAAGACAATTATTAACACTAGACGAATTCAAAAAACGCTCCCTTAATATACACGGAGATAAATATGATTATAGTAAAGTAACCTATAAAGGAAATAATAAAGAAGTCGAAATAATTTGTCCGGAACACGGAACATTTTGGCAAAAACCATTAAAACATTGGATAGGACAAGGATGCCCAAAATGCAACCAAAGCCACTTGGAAAGAGACGTTGAACTAATGCTAAAAAATGAAGGAATAGATTTTATATATCAAGCAACAAAAAAAGATTTAAACTTTCTAGATATGAAAAGTATAGATTTCTATATTCCATCACTTAAAATTGCAATAGAATGCCAAGGAATACAACATTTTGAAGACATGAAATTCATGAAGTCAGATAAAGCAAAGGAAAGCGATGTTATAAAATATAATATATGCGAAAAAAATAATGTTAATTTAATATATTATACAAATCATATTGATAAAGCTGAAAAAATGAATTTCTATAACAATAAAATAATTTTTAATGACATTAATAATTTACGTAAATTTATAAAAAGTTATGAAACAAGCAATTAAGAAAAAAACATTTACAAGACCAAGCACTGACGACATTAGAGAACTACTTGGGCTTACAATCGAAACCCCAAAAGAACCAATAAAAATGAGCGAACTTAAAGCCTCAAACGCAGAAAAAGAAACAGAATTCATAGTACTGCCACAAGCCTTCGAAAATGCACTCAAGCTTCCAGGAATACCAAAGGGATACTTAACCATCGCCACTGGGTGGTCAAATACGGGTAAGTCAACCATTAAAAACTGCCTCATAGCAGCTTGCCAAAGAGAAGGAATTTTAGCCGTCGTGTATGAAACAGAAGGCAATTTCGATTGGAAATACGCCATCGATTGTGGAGTGGAGGCAGAACCAATATACGGAGAAATTCTTGACGAAGAAACTGGAGAAATTAAACAAGGAATTATTACGCATAAAGCAAAAGATGTAATTTATTATGACTCTACAGTTCTTGCAGATAAATTCGGAGATATTGATTACGCAGCAGGAAAACGTATATCAAAGAAAAGAAAACAAGCCGTACTGGAAGATATAGCCTACTCAATTAATGAAATACTTGACATGCAAGAAGAGGGCAAAATAAAACAACCAATTTGCTTTATTTGGGATAGCATAGGTTCGATACAGTCATTTAAATCATACACAAGCAAGTCGGGCAATAATATGTTTGATGCAGGCGCAATAGCACAATCATTCAATAATATCATTAACAACAGAATCCCATCTTCCAGAAAAATAAGTGAACCATATACAAATACATTCTTTTGCGTGAATAAGATTTGGAATGATTCCATGAATTCTATGGGTGGAGTTCCGTCAATAGAATTAAAAGGGGGAAAAACCATGTTTTATGGAGCACGTTTAATATTGCACATGGGTGGTGTTGCAAAGGCTGCGACAAAGACGCTGAAAGCAACCGCAAAGGGTGAGAATTTTAATTATGGAATCATTACAAAAATTAAAGTTACAAAGAACCAATTACCCGTGCCATATAATGTAACGTATGAGGGAACTTTAGCTTGTGTTCATAATGGAATTATATCTGAAGAAGATGTCGAAAGGTATAAAAAGGAAAACATAAAGCATATTTTGGGTCAGCTTGAGACGTTGAGAAACAGGGATGGCGAGAGTGCTGTAACTGACATTACCGAAGCTGATGTTGAATTCTCTGAGGAGGAGACTTTTGACCAGTAAATAATTTTGCCGGCGGCTTAAAGCTGCCGGCACTTTTTAATTTGTATTAATATGTCGAAGAAATTTACGCAAGAAGAGTTTTTAAAAAAAGTCATGGAGAATAATAAGAATGACATAGATTATTCTAAATATATTTATAACGGTAATAATAAAAAAGGTTTATGTGGAATAAAGAAATTTTTATTGAAAAGGCCAAGCAGTTATATGGTGACAAATATGATTATTCAAAAGTAGAATATAAAAATTCAAATTCGAAGGTGTGCATTATTTGTCCTGAGCATGGAGAGTTTTATGTTAGCCCCGGAAATCATATATATGGCAAATGTGCTTGTCAGGAATGCAAGTTAATAGAAAAGGGTAGAAAATTTATTGAAAGGGCAAAACAAATACATGGAGATAGATATGATTATTCAAAAGTAAAATACGTTAGTGATAAAACAAGGGTGTGCATAATATGTCCCGAACATGGTGAATTTTGGCAAACTCCGTCTTTACATATTCTTCAAAAATGTGGATGTCCTAAATGCGCTGGTAAAAATAAAACATTAGCTGAATATATTGAAAAATCAAAAGAGATACATGGTGATAAATATGACTATTCATTAGTTGATAAATGTAATTCTCGTCAAAAAATAACGTTAAAGTGTAATAACTGTGGAAATATCTTTCAAACAACATTTGACAGGCATATACATTTAAAAAATGGCTGTCCTAAATGTTCGCATAGGAGTTATAAATACACTATTGAAGAGTTTTTAGAACGAGCAAAACAAGTTCATGGAGATAGATACGATTATTCAAAAGTAGATTATAAAAGTAGTCGTGAAAAAGTTTGTATTATATGTCCTGAACATGGCGAGTTTTGGCAAACGCCTTACAAACATATAAATGCAAAACAAGGATGCCCATTATGCTCAAAGTTCCATAAAATGACTAAAGAGGAATTTATTGAAAAGGCTATTAAAGTACATGGTAATAGATTTGACTACAGTAAGGTTGAGTATATAAATGATTCTACTAAGGTTTGCATAATTTGTCCGGAACACGGAGAGTTTTGGCAAGCCCCTCATGGGCATTTAAGTGGCAAAGGATGTAGTATGTGCCATGAAGAAAATCATGTCAATGAAATGCTGCTATATAAATTCATAAAAGAAAGTCTTCCAAATTATACTATAATAAACCAATATAAAGATAATTTTTTAAATGGACAAGTTTTAGATATTTTTATTAAAGAATTAAATATAGCGATAGAATATCAAGGAATACAGCATTTTAAACCGGTAAAATATTTTGGAGGAGAAGAAAAATATATTTATACCGTTAAAATGGACAAGTTAAAAAGAGAAAAATGCATTAACAATGGAATAAAATTATTTTATTTTTCTTTGGAAAAAAATTACCCGAAAGAATACCTTGATACTATTTATAGAAATAAAGATGAACTTTTAATTGAAATTAAAAAATTATGCAAATAACAGACGAATTAAGAGACCTATTCCGCAAAGTCAGGGTAACATGTGGCAGCCCGATTAGGCCGGTGCAGTTAGAAGATGAGCAGTTATGCGACCTTCTTGAAATATGCGTTGGAGATTATGCTTCATATGTGCAGAATTGGGTAATAGAGACGCAGTGGATGAACGCCATGGGAAGTTCTTCGTTTCTTGAAAACCCCGCTGATGTTGCATATGCTTTAAGTATAAGAACTTTAGATTGGTCAAGGGATTGGTCTGAGTGGTTTAGCAAGGAAGTTGGGCTTCAGCAGCGTGGAACAAAGTGGGAGCTTAAAAAGGATTTTTTTAAAATAGAAAAGGGAAAACAAGTATATGTAATTCCGGCTGGAAGGGAAATAAATAGAGTAATGTACATAACGCCTTCAACAACGAAAGCAGCTCTGTATGGAAATGTTGGAATGCTTGACACTGGAATTGGAGGAGGTTATGGACAGTATGGAAATATGCAAAATGGCATGGGTTTAATAGGCTTTTATGTCGGAAATGCGTATGATACTGCTTTATTGGCAGCAGACCTTAAATATAAAAACTCATTGTTAAGGGGAGATTTGGCATATAAAGTAACGGCCGGACCAGAAGGTACGCACCTTGTGCATTTAATGTCAACACCTGGGTCAAGGAATGCCATGGGTGGCTTATCTGCTGATGACGCATATGGTTGGGGCAAAATGATTGGGTGTTATTGTTGGTACACTTATTATGATTTATCAGGCAACGGAAATGGTGAAGACAGTTCTGTTGAGCAGTGCGCTCTTGATAATAAGGACTCGGTTCTTTTAACACCAGACCAGATTCCTTTAAGCAAAATGCACTATGAATTATTAAATTATCCAACGCAACAGATTGTTAGAAGACTATTAATAGCTGAAGCAAAAATTCTGTTGGGTAATATACGAGGATATGCAAGTGGTGTGGTTAATATACCGCAAGCTCAGATGACTTTGGATTATCAGATTTTATTGGACCAGGGCAAGCAGGAAAAAGAGCAAGTTTTAAATGAATTAAAAGAACGATTGGAGCGTATGTTACCATGGAATATGGCCAAAAATCAGGCTGACATGAATGAAAGCCTTATGAATGTTTTAAAAATGAAAGCGATGCCTTACAGTGCTATAATGGTTAGGTAGAAAAATTTATGACGAAAGAAGAGTTTTTTAAAAGATGTAATGAAAAGCACGGTTACAAGTACATTTATCACGATGATTATGTTAATATGAAGCAAAAAATAAAAATTACATGTAAATTGCATGGTGATTTTTATCAAGAGCCAAGACATCACGTTAATGGTTGTGGTTGCCCAAAATGTTCTCATAGAAGTTATAAATATACCACTGATGAGTTTTTAGCTATGGCAAAACAAGTTCATGGTGATAGATATGATTATTCAAAAGTGGAGTACAACGGTAAAAATAAAAACGTATGTATTATTTGCCCGGAGCATGGTGAATTTAAACAGGAACCTCGTTCTCATTTAAGCGGGGCTGGGTGCCCAAAATGCGCCGATATTATTAGAAGTGAGAAAAGGAAATTAGGTTGGGAAAATTTTATTAAAAAAGCTATTGAAGTTCATGGCAATAGATACGTATATGATGAAACTTTTGAATATAAAAATAATGTAACTAAAGTTCCTATAACGTGTATGCTTCATGGTACGTTTTGGCAAACGCCGAACAAACATCTTACTGGTTGTGGATGCCCTGTCTGCGCTAGTAGTAAGTTAGAAGAAGAAATTTCTATTTTTTTAAATAAAGAAAAAATAAATTATATTCCTCAATATAATTTACCATTTAATAAAAGAATGAGGTTGGATTTCTATTTGCCTGATTATAATGTGGCTATAGAATGTCAAGGAGGACAACATTTTAATCCTGTTGAATATTTTGGAGGCAATAAAGAATTTGAAAGGAGAAAAGAGTTAGATGAAATGAAGTATAATTATTGCAAGGAAAATGGAATCAATATAATATATTATACCAATTTAAAATGCGATAAATTTTTAAATGAAACCGTAATACATAATGCTGAAGAGATATTAGAATATTTAAAGAAATAATATTTGGTAACTATATACATGTTGGCACAATCCTCGCCTTTTGAATAAAAATGCAAATCTGCAAGAAACGATGAGGTTCTTGCAGATTTTTTTGCCAAATGTTATGATACCTTTTTATCTACCCCACTTTATTATATAAGGTGAGTGTATAAAGAAAGGATAGTCCTTTTGAACTATCCTTTTATATGTGTTACTATGCATCTTGTACCGTCCAACCACTTGGAACACTATTAACACCCGTTGTCCATAATGTCATACTTGCCGCCTTGGTAAATGTACCACTTGCTGCAACACCACTTACCCAATTAGATGTACAATAACTTGCTGATATGTTAGTTGCAAGACAAGTAATGCTATTTAACGAGGTGCAACCATTGAACATACTTTCATAACAGTAGCTTGCCAACGTTGTAGCAGGTAACTCAGGTGCTGTCGTTAGCGAGGTGCAACCACTGAACATATTACTATAACAGTTGCTTGCCAACGTTGTAGCAGGTAGTTCAGGCGCTGTCGTTAACGAGGTGCAACCTTTGAACATACTATTATAACAGTAGTTTGCCAACGTTGTAGCAGGTAATTCAGGCGCTGTTGTTAACGATGTGCAATTAATGAACATAGTTTGATAACAGGAGTTTGCTAACATTGTAGCAGGTAATACAAGATTTTCAGCACTTATAAGATTAATGTTATCATAAAAAAATGAATCGAAAGTACCGCTTTCTGTTAGAGTTGTTTGCCCGACAAAGTTATCTCCATAGATTAAGGACATTATGTTGCCGCAAACTTCAAATGTGGCAGTTCCTCTAATTATAGCACTATAATAATAACTTGAATTATTTCCTTTTAAAAGTAATTTGTCACCAACATTAAGGGTCGTTATGGTATATGGCTCTGTGGTTGTTGTTATTTGAGTCCAAGTTGTACCATCATCTGTGCTGTATGAAATGGTAGTTGGAGAGCCATCAACTTCATCATAATTTATTGTTATTGTGCCTTGGCTT
>Ga0247611_10000312_pt1 | contig 99748 bp, 93 predicted proteins | sample 177DNAGHGhighgp2_FD_192422 | JGI IMG/M metagenome (GOLD analysis project Ga0247611, IMG submission 192422) | Sheep rumen microbial communities from Palmerston North, Manawatu-Wanganui, New Zealand - 1770 DNA GHGhigh gp2 | ecosystem: Host-associated > Mammals > Digestive system > Stomach > Rumen... | reverse complement strand
ATAATACAGGCACAACATATAGGTGCAACAAAAACAACAGCGACTACAACTTCACTTCTTGTTATAGTCGCTGTTGGTGTAACATGTAGGTTCAACTACATGTAGTTCGTCGGATGCTTACAAACAATCCATCCCGATGAGACAGACTCACCGGGATGGATTGTATACTTATTATGGACGACCTCACCAACCGCCTTTGGCATCATAACCATTTTTGAATTCCAATTGAATCAAGATCATGGCAAAGCTTAAAAGTAAAAGCCTCTGCACCTTTAGTATTAAGATGGGTTGGATTTACAAAATATGAACTATCCATGGTAATGGTAGAATGAGAATAATCCAAAATCGGAACTCCATATTTTTGAGAAATAGATTCATAAACCGAATCTATCTCACTGACATTTGTGAATTTGGTAGTTAATGGATAATAGATTGGAGATTTCACAAAAACCACTTTTATTCCTTCTTGACATGATTCTTTGGTAAATGAGTCTAGTATACTCACGGCTTCTTCCTTGACAGTTTGAGTGATTAAAGTATCCTTAGACAAAATAGGACCTTGATCCCAACTTTCATTTTTACTTTTAAATCCCTTATGCATTCCTCCATAATAAAATTGAGTTTCTCCCAAAAAAGAACTTATCCCATTTTCAAAATCTTCCCTATAGCCGAAATACCTATACAATGGTAAATGCCTATCAAACCATGTAATTTTCTTCACATCTTTAACCAACGAAATCAACGTGTCATCAGTTATGTATGGGAAAAACTGTTCTCGTTCATACTGCTCGTCAGCCGTGATACCCAATGTGCTCCAAAACACCGTATTGATCAAAATCACTTTAGGTTTAGAATTAAACCGTCTGTATGTACTATAACGAAGGATTTGATAGTCTATCGGATGTCCGTCAAACCCCAAATTATATGAATTCAAATTCAGAACAGTATCTAATATATAAGTACTATATCCACACCACGCTTGGGAACTACCTATGACCACCAAATCCGCATCCAATCCACCTTTGTAAATGTCGTTCCAAGTTGAATACTTTCTGATATCCGATTTTTTCAAACCTGTTGTTATCATAAAATCTACCGCAACGGCAAAAACAAAGGCAATTGAAATCCAAATACAAAATCGAAAAAGAAACCTTTTCATAAAACTAGAATTGGAAATAGATAAATGTCTCTGATTGCCCTCCGAACCAAAACAAGACAACAACCATTAAATAATAAATAGCAAATTTCAAGACATGGCTTTTTATTCCACTTAAATCAAATGCATGTTCTTTATCACGTTGTAGCCATTCTACCACAAGTAAAACAAAAATACTAAAAACCACTGGTAAATAATATGATTTAAGATTCAGCCAAGGAACAGTAAACAAACTTTTATTGCAAATCCCACAAAAATACCCCCATGCTTGTCCGATACTATCCGCTCTAAATATAATCCAACCAATAACTACAAATAAAAATGTAACAAGCATCTGCCCTGTTTCCTTAATTGATGGCAGCCAACGACCATCTGCGACCTGATTTGTGTATTTTCGATTCTTTCCCGTTAGTATTAGCGGCAGAAACAACAATGAATGATAAGCGCCCCAAGCAATAAAGGTCCAGTTGGCTCCATGCCAAAGACCACTCAATAGGAAAATAACAAAGGTATTCCTCACAACTTTTGCCTTACCCACTCGGCTACCGCCCATAGGAATATAAACATAATCTCTGAACCAAGTCGTCAACGAAATGTGCCATCTACGCCAAAACTCCGCAATGTCACGGCTGAAATAAGGCATGTTGAAATTACGCATTAACTTTATTCCAAATAGCTTAGCCGTACCTATCGCAATATCACTATAACCTGAAAAATCGCAATAAATCTGAAAGGTAAAAAAGACAGCGGCGAGAAGCAATGTACTCCCACTCTGCTCCTGATATGATGAAAACACACGTTCTACATAAACTGCACAATTATCCGCAACCACCATCTTCTTAAACAACCCCCACAATATTTGTCTCATTCCATCTACTGCTTTATCATAGTCAAATGTCCTTGATTTTTCAAACTGAGGAAGCAGATTGGTAGCCCGCTCAATAGGGCCTGCCACCAATTGTGGGAAAAAACTAACAAAGGCAAAAAACTGGATAATATCTCTTGTGGGTTCCAATTTGCCTCGATATACATCTATACTATAGCTTAACGCCTGGAAGGTATAAAAACTGATTCCCACTGGTAAGATTATCTTTAACAACAAGCCATCGGTCTTTCCTCCCAAAAACAAATTTGCAAACGATGTAACAAAGAAATCATAGTATTTGAAAACACCTAAAATCAACAAATTAAGTACGATATTCAACACGCTGACCGTTTTCGCTTTTCGGGGTTCATTCTTGTATTTCTCAATAAGCAATCCGCTACCCCAACTGCAAAACGAAGTAAAGGCAATCAAAATCAAGAACCGCCAATCCCACCAACCATAAAACACATATGAGACTACAACAATGAATAGATTCTGCAATCTCAGATTTTTGTTAAAAGCGAACCAATACAACAAAAAAACAATTGGCAAGAAAACAGCAAATTCTATTGAATTAAACAGCATACAAAATCAATCCATATCTAAAAAAAATATACAATAATCCAAATAGGATTCCCCATCTAGATTACTGTATACTAAAACAATACGATTTATTTATCAAACAACTTTTTATTATTCTCCAATAGCAATGCAAGCCGCTCGGTATCTTTCTTACTCAGTTTGATATCTGGCAAAAACTTCCTAAAGTTGCCAACACCATGCATATCCGAACCCACATAATCATACATCCCTTCCTTCAGCAAGTAACGGGATTTTGCAACAGCAGGAGCACCATAGGCACCAGCCAAAGACAACAAGTTCAGCTGAAACTTATAGTTTTTGTCTTTCCACCTGAAATAGTTGTCCTTCACCGCATACTCATACCTCTCAGGATGAGCAATCACTGGCTGAAGACCTTCACACATAATATCATACAACATTTCAGTGATATTTGGCTCGTACATTAAATACGAAGTCTCACACAAGACATGCGTACCCCCTTTATCCAAAGTCAAGAAGCCTTGCTTAAAATGATCCATAAAACAGGCATCCAGCATATATTCAGCACCCAATCGCAATTGTATCTTACTCTCCCTCTCGGCTTCTTTCTTAAAGGCTTCAAACTTTGCCGTGATGCTTTCACGATTGTTCTCTGGATAGTCCTTCATGAAATGAGGAGTGAGAATCATATTCTTCACGCCACGCTCTTCCAACTTTTTTAAGGCTTGAAGTGACTTTTCGGTCGAAGAAAAACCATCGTCGACCCCGGGCAGAAGATGACAATGAACATCTGTCGCTCCTTGGAAAAAGTCCTCCGGTAATCTATAACGAAATCCAAACATAGCATTTATCAATCTTTGCCATCATCATTAGCCTTGGAAACACTATGATGATCAGAATGGTGGTGATGATGGTGGTGTTTGTGGAATAACCGCTGATACCATTTCTTCTTTTTCTTCTTCCCATCCTCTTCATTACCATAGCCATAGCCGTAACCATAGCCGTAACCATAGCCGTAACCATAGCCGTAACCATAGCCGTAACCATAGCCGTAATAACCGTAGCCACGTCTCTTCTTATTGACAGAATTAAGTACTACACAAAGGTTCGGGAACTTACCATCTTTATAGAACTTATCCACATCGAAGAGCAATCGTTTGTCGGTCTTACCCGCTCTCAGCACCATGATGGTTGTGTCGGCAACACGTTTAACAATATCAGAGTCTGCAACCATACCAACGGGTACGTTATCAAGGAAGATGTATTCGTAACGTTTACGAAGCTCTGCAATTAAGTCCTCCAAACGCGTATTCATCAGCAACTCGGCTGGGTTGGGCGGAACAGGGCCTGAGAAAATTACATCAAGATTCGGTGTTTGGGTATCAGAGTGTATGATGTCATCTATACTATCCGTCTTGCCTGATAGATAATTCGACACACCTGCCCTTGTATTAACGCCGAACACCTTGAACAGAGTACCTTTACGAATATCCAAGTCCACGATGATGGTCTTTCTGGAAGCCAACGCAAAACTAGTGGCCAAGTTAGTTGAAACAAATGTCTTACCTGATGACACCATAAACGAAGTGAACATAATGACATGGGCTCCATCTTTCCTGTCCTTCATGTATTCCAAACTGGAACGTATCAGACGGAAAGATTCAGAAAGCGAGTCTCGACCGTTTTCACGCACCATAATAGTATGGCCGGGAACACCTTTTCTAAAAGGAATATCGCCCAAGAAGGGTACATTGGAAGACTTCTGGACATCTATTCTGTCATGGATCGTAGTATCCAACATGTTTCGAAGGACCATGAAGAGTATTGGCACAAGCAAACCTAACACAATACCAATTAAAAGCATCTTACCTTCATTGGGGGCAATTGGCACATTGATAGGAGCCGCATAGTCAATAACTTTAGCGGTGGCCTCCAATTGGGGACTGGTCATCAGCAGTTCCTCACGTTTGGTCAGCAATTGGAGATACAATTTCTCCTTGATCCCCTGCATCCTTTCCAAGGTATTAAGCTCTAATTGAGCGACTGGGACAGAATGAATCTGGGAATTGGCCACAATCTTTTCACGATTGGCAGCAGAAATACGTTCCTCCAGTGCCATCATATAGCCTTCCAAAAGTGAAACAATGCTTGAACGCAAGGTTATCTGTTGATCCATTAGGTTTTGAGCCACAGGGTTTTTCTCAATACCATCTGCCTTATACTTTTCAATTCTCAAAAAATTATCATTATACTGTTTGATAGCGGAAGATGCTTCAGCAGAAATAGTAGTCAATCCTACAGGGATAATCTTATCGTCATTTTCTTCAACAAAGCTTATCAGATAACGTATCATACCCACTTGAGCGATAAGTTTCTTTTCTTCTTCCGTGGAAGACACACTAGTTCTCATATAATCCTGACCAAAAGCACGTGTATCGATGATGTTATGTGACTGTTTAAAACTAACATTCACTTGCTCGTATTCCTTAATGTCAGTCATCAAATAATCGATTCGGTCGTTGATAAATTTCTCGGTATAATCAAGCACGCGTTGTTGGTCATCAATAGACTCCTGATTATAAACATCCATTAGTGTATTCAAGACGTCGGCAGCACGGAACGGAGAAGTATCTTCCAATGAAAGCCTCAAAATAGCATTTCGATCGCTATCTCTTCCAATCTTAATCTTTGAACGATATGAACCGGCTACTGCAGACATGGGAGCATGTGTCACTACAACTGCGGTATTGATAAAATCTTGATACCGCCAAGTAGAAGAAACCACAATCCGGCCACAAGGAGCGGCCACGGTATCATCTAGTTGCACCCGCATGGAAGGAATATTTGCCCCCAAATCATCCAAAAGCGCATATTTTGCGTCTAAAGGAACCACACTAAAAGAAGCATATGATTGTTCATCCAAATCAAGGAACTTAACTTCAACAGGAGATGCTTTATACAAGTTTTTGTTCCTTTTCGCCACCTTTGTCTTATAAGCATAAGAGGTATTCAGATTCAACGCTCTTACCATGTTCTCCATGTTACGCTGTGACCTAAGCACCATCATCTCATTATTGACCGTACTTATCACTAAACCTGCACCTGTGATTTTGTTAATAGGAGCAGACCCACGAAACGATTCGGAACCTCCACTTGCACTCGTCTTTATCAGCATGGACGCTCTACTGGCATAGATTCGTTCCTGTGTTTGAACTTTGTAATATGCTATTGCGCCTCCTATGAGTGCAAAAATAATGAACCAATGCAAATTTCGAAGAACCAAGAAAACCAGGTCCTTAAACTTAAACCCACTATTGGTATCCTCGTCAAAAAAAGCATTTACATCATTGACGTTTTTATTTACTGTTGAATTGGCATCCATTTTTACTATTATACTTTGGTATATGTACTATTCTAGTTGCTTTTAAATGTATTGCTAATTGCAGTCCACAAACCTACAGCGGTGAGAATTGAAGACACTGCTGACAATAAAAGACTCCAATTGGAATACGCTTCTCTGACATATTGTCGTGAATTGATTTCTGTAAAGATAATGTCATTTTGCTGTAGCAAAAAGAAATCATCATCAAAAATAGCAGTTGATCGAGGATCCAAATAATGTATAACCCGCCTTCCGTTCACCTCACGCATTACTCCAATACGGTCACGGCGTGTATATAAGCCCAAACCGCCAGACATAGCCAATGCTTCAAGGAATGTGCATCTTTCATTAGTAATATTAAGCACTCTTCCTCCCGTACTACCCAAGAAAAACACCTTGAAATTCATAAAGCGCACTACCACCAAAGGGTCGTTAACATATCCTTCTGTTTGGAGACGCGTACGGATGGCATCCTGCAATTGCAAACGTGTAAGACCTTCAACATGAAACTCTCCCAAGATAGGGAATTGGATATTACCGTTGACATCAACAAGATAGCCATAACCATAATTCGAATTAGAATTGGTAGTAATTCCACCCATAATATTAAAAGGTTTCACCAGTTCGTCTTCATCGCCACCGTTGCTATATACACGAATCCTCAACTCGTCGTATGGACAAATTGTGGCTTCCAAGGCCTCATTTATCGGAAGTCCCTCTTTAGGCATGTCTTGTAAGTACCTGACAGTCTTTGAAGTGACGCATGAACTCATCACAATAACCATCATAACAAACGAAATAAATAACGAAATGCTTTTTTTATACATAATAATTAGTTTTAGACTTGATACAAAAACGTGCAAAAATACACAATATTTCCGTAATAATTACGAATAGAACGAAACAAATTATTTTTTCAGTCAATTTCAACTGTTTTTTCTTTCCTTAATCATCTTTTTTTTCACCACATTCTTTACATTTTGTATTACCCATTCGGCAACCCATGGGAAGAAACTATCTGTCCAACGTTGAGGATGCGTGGTCATCATCACTTGCTTAGGAAAGGCTTTTTCCGCAACCGCTCTTATCACATCATCCGTCCCATGGTATGTCCAACCTTTTGACGTCCAAACATCTTGATACTTCGGAATCTTATCCCTGACACTTACTGAAAAGCCATCCCATCGTCTTCCCGTATCGGTCAGATAGAAACACCTCGAAAAATCCACATCAAAATACGGCTCTCCTATTATTCCATAATCATGATAATCATAATCTTTCCATAAGTCCCTGCCATCGAACTTGCTTCGAGGCGAACCATGCATACAAATGGTTTCCACTGGATAATACTGCCGAAAATAGGAGAGACACTTTTCAAAATGGGCAATGGCCTTTTCAACCTGCCCCTCGCAAACTGTCATATCTTCATAATGATAGCCAATTTCATGACCCATAGACGCAATTGCCTTTATTATTTCCGGCTTGTTACTCTGTTCCACAACCCGAAAATAATAAGAGGCCTTTATTCCAAAATGATGTTCAATCTTTGCAATTTCAAGTGAATTCTCAGCTTTCAAATCAACGTCATGACGCAAAATCACGAACTTATCATCATTCCCGTGTTCTCGATTACAATAGTTTTCAAAAGTAATGAAACGATAACCATTGTCTATAAAAACATTAAGCAATTGGGAATACTTTTTATGCGTGAAATCCATATCCATCATACACGAATTCATACTACATAAACTGTTGCACTACTTTTTTTCATTTAAACTTCATCTGACAATCAGCATCTTCCTTCAATAGTTTCTTGCTTTTAGGGTAGTTCTCTATGAACCAAGTCAGAAACCGAGCGTAATCAATCTTATCATTCAGCATGTTTTCCCGACGCTTTTGCCACTCCTTCTTCAGGTTAAAATCAGAAAGAAGTTCGTCTATTTTATTAAACATCAATTCTGACTGATCTGGTCGGAAGCCATAGGTAAGCCCATATTTGTGCTCTTCTTCTTCAAGATAATGTATCCTTCCCACAAAAGTATTACAACGAATGGCTGGAGTGCCCAAAACCGCAGCCTCAGAAGTCATCGTCTGACTATCACCCACAAACATTGTAGCATAATACATAAAAGAGTGAACTTTTTCAGGAGAGACGCTCAACTGAAATGGCATGAACTCCTCATCGATATTGCGTTCAGTAGTAATAAAAACCTTCCCTTTTTTATTCAAATACTCCACCAACCTTCTTTTATTCTCGATAGTCAATCCAACGACTCCCACATCGTGATGAGCCTTAAATGCATTGAATCTCAGAATGAAATATGGCTCACCCACCTTCAAACCAACTTCTTGTAACACACTTGGATCAGGAGTAAACCAGTTTGGATGCAAATATGATAACTCATGGTATGTATTGACATAAACCGTTTTTTTCGATTTTCGAGGTGTACCGACGGGACTCAAAATCGTATCTGCAAAAGGATGACCAAATCGGGTAAACAATGGCTCCACCTCGTCGTCATCGTCATCCAAAATAATGCTTTTCATTTTATTCAACTTGCTGACATGTGGAATGTTAATTGAAGACCCGACACCCAAATCAATATCATACTCATTGACAATTTTCAACAAGCGCTTATCATACACCAACTGGTCAAAGCCCTTTTTCAAAATGGCATCATCCTTTTTCCCAATATTGATATAGGGAATGCCATACAAATCCAACAATTTCATTGCCGAAGGAATTTCTTTCACCACAACAATTACTTTATTCCCATGCTCAACCAACATTTTATGCACATTACGAAACAAATGTACATGCGCCGGGTGATTTATGTCTATCAAGATATTCATATTCTTTTTAGCAATTTAACTCCCAACTTACCAAGCTCAAACAATACCGGATTACACACAAACACATTTCTACCGTATTCCACCAATTCTCCACCAAATTTCAATTTGAAGTCTCTCACTCCATAGCCACCATCATCTGGTTTCCCTGCCCCCATGAAATCAAACTTAGAATAGCCATGCTCAGCTGCGTAACAAATACCAGAATAATTAACCATTACAGATGGTGACAACTGCTTATAATTCTGGTCATCTCCACAAGCATACCAAGCATAGACCGTATTATCTGCCAAAGCCACACAGACCAGACCTCCAATCAATTCTCCTTGGGCATTTTTGGCAATAAAGAAATGTCCCAACCCAGTTTTATACAATTCCAAAAAGAAACTCAAAGGGAACAAAGGCGTCTTCACTTTTTCTCTATACAAGTCAGTTAACATCGAATAGAATTGACGCACTTCCTTTTCTGTCAATTCCTGTTCAATGACCAGCCCATTCTCAACAGCCTTTTTAATATTCCTTTTTCTATTTCTATCCAGTCGCCCATTAATAGCATCAACCGAAGAAGTATCAATTAACACATCATAATGAGGCTCATACTTGAATCCACATTCTTCATACACTTCGGACCAACCGCCATAATCATTGAAATTTCTAATCTCAATGTAAATCGCTTTTCTTTTCAAATTGGCTCTCAACTCATTCAAAAGTTTAACCAATTCTTCTTTTACAATATTGTTAGCCAACAATGGTCCACCAAGGATAATCGCTCTTCTTGAAAAGAACTGTTTCAACATTCCACCTTCTTTTTGGACATAACCAACAATAACACCTTTTAATTGGCCATCGTTTTCAACTGCTAAAGCAAACGTCTCCAAAAACGAAAGGCTACTAAAAAAAGCATAAGCTTCCTTAGTTTGAAACCAAGAAGCCACAGCTGATGACTTCACCAAATCGTCCCAAGCTTTTCGATCAATATCGTTTATTCCAATAAATTTCAACATATTACATCAAAAAAAAATTAAAACATTGCAAACAACGAACATCATCCACTCAGCCCTTCAAAACCGTTTTGTAAATATCAACTAGCCGATGAGCGATTTGACAGTTTTCAAGTCCTAATTCCACAATCCTCTCCCTTCCCTTTGTTCGTTGGTTAAAGTCAAGAGCTTTTGCCAACGTTTCTGCAACGTTTTCTGGTTCAAACGTGCAAATATAATGGCCTTCAACATTCCCAAGCAGATGCTTTATGTCAGCCACATCAGTTGCCATAATCGGGCAATTGCAAGCCATAGCCTCTTTTAAAGCCTGAGGAGAGCCTTCACTTTTGGTAGGAAGAGCGAACAAGTCGCATGCACACAATAATTTAGACACTTCAGCTCGCGACAGCCCTTTCATTTCCAAAGTGACGATATCGTTGCGTTGAAGCAGTTCGATGCCTTTTTGCAACAACGGATAGTTTTTACGTAAATTCGCAAAAGCGCCACCAAACAATATATACTTTTTATTGGCATCGAAGCCCAATTCCAATCGGGCTTGTTCATGATCCGTAATAGTACACTCGTCCAAATTCACACCACACGGTAAAATCGAATAATTCTTTTTCCGTTTAAAATACACTTTCTCATAGATATGCTGAGCCACATAAATCATATAAGATGCCCTAAGCGAAAATATCGAAGAAAGAAAATTCTGCCAAAAACCCAATGTCTCTCCATTATGAAAAGTGGTTACGACCGGCACTTTGTTTTGCAAAACAGCAGTTATTCCACTCAAACCATAATGGGCATGAATGACATCAGGGTTAAATGCTTTTATTTTATCAAGCAATCGTTTTCGCGACATAAAATAGCTTGACAGTCCTTTCCCTTCCACCAAAAAGAAGCCAACTTCATGACCAAGCGCACGAATGGCATCACCCTGCTCACTTACGAAGGGCATGATATGGCTCTGAAAACCTTGTTTATATCGGGCGACTAAAAGGATACGCATTATAGTTTTTGATTAACGATGATTCCGTCTTTCTTTAATATATATGCCGGGTTACCAACCACAACGCAATTGTCAGGAACGCTTTTATACACCACCGCGCCTGGACCGATTACACAATGATTGCCAACATGAACGTCTCCTGCAATCACAGCGTTAGGCAAAATCTCAACATAATCGCCAATCACAGGAGCCTTGTCCTTTTTGTCACCGATGGTGACATTATGAACCACACGACAGCCTTTCCCAACCACACACATTGAACTAAATATGGTACCATAGGCATGAAACAACAACAACCCACTTCCAATCTCGGCTGTGAGAGGCAAACGCAAATTGTCCATCCCTTTACCAAGCCATTGAATCAACCATTTCACTTTACCAACTCTATAGTAAAAAAGCGACCGATAGGAATCATTGTGAGCCAACAATTTGACAAGAGTGGCCACAGCTCCGCCTCTCATTCCATATTCCCTCTTGTATGCATCAAGATCTTCTCTTATCACATCCTTCTTTGAGGAAACCAAGAACACTAGGATATGAGGGAAAAACCTCAAATAATTAAATGTCAAAAACAGCTTTTCAAACATAAACTCATCCAAATCTTTACTATGTCAAGCCACGGCCTGCAAGTTTAACATATGCCCATGCGATATTAGCTACACAAACAAACATTAGCCAGAAAGTATACCACCGTTTTTGTTTGTTTTTCACTAACGAAACCCCATAGGCGGCAAACAAAAGCTCTAGTCCCATCACGGGAAAGTGGAATCGTTCGGCATGAGCAAAATTACTAAATACTAGCACAACCAAGTATCCGCACATGGCAGCCAACGGCAATACATGTTTTCGCCACTCCCCGCTAAACAACAAGGAAAATAGAGCAAAAATCACGAAACCCGACATGACATTCTTTATGAAATTAGCACCATTTATTATCATTTGATTCTCCTGATTAATAATATTAACCATTGAAGAGAAAGGAATAGTAAAAATAAAAGGAGCGAAAACAGCCGCCGATGCATACTGAGCGAATGAATTCGTTTCTGCTCGCCATTCATAGCCCAAGGTTTGATTATTAGTACTACCCTGCCATAGTTCTTGGGTCTCTTCTATTATTTCCACTCCCACCGTCATCATCATCCACACTGCAAAAACTATACTATATAAAACTTTTTTCCATGTTTCCAACTGCTTTCCCGAAGTAAAAACAATGCCTGCTGCAAGAGCAGCGAACATGACAGCCCCTAAAGCCGTCCTGAATGTAAACATAAGCAAAATAGCTATTGCAGGTATTATAAGATCTTTTAGCTCAACTTTACGTGATCGAAGCACCAAATCGCCTCGTTCTGCATACAAAATAACCAGAAATATCATTAATGGCTCCTTTAACGTAAGTCCACAATAATACCATGTATTAGGCAAAAACAAATAAAACAATGCTGCCATCCGCCCAGTAAACTCGCCAAAACTTCGTTTTCCCAGATTATACAATAATACACAAGAAAAAGCATCGAGAATACACTTAACTATTCTGTCTGACAAAACATGTGCTCCAAAAACAGAATAAACAATACCCATCCACCAACAATAACCACTATCAGAAAGGCTAATTCCACGTATTTGCCACAGAAAATCCTCAAGCCCATGATTCGCTAACAAATCTCCATAATATGCATACAACAATTCATCTGCAACGTGATACATATACGGCATGCCCGTCATTTCAATGTAATAAAAATACATAAAAACAACATATATTACTCGAACAACCAAAGCAGTTACAAACAGATTCTTTTTAAAACGGCGAGGTGACTGACTTCGCCAATTCCTCGACAATTCACTTGAAAAATAAAAAAACAGAAACACTTCTACCAAGCCGAACATCACAAATTGAAACGGCAAAGCATATCGCATAAAAACAAAGCTTATTATGGATAATGTAATTATATAACAGACTATAGCCCTTTTGGAAAAGAATTTTGGAAAAAATGTCAACATATTTAATCAGTGTTTGTTATGCAAAAATAGTTCTTTTAATCTATCCAAACAACTTTCTTTTCAATTTTATTATTTTTATGCCACTTTCGCGTCCTAATAAACTAAGAATAGCGGTTTTCCAGTTTTTGTTTTGATCTGCCCAGGAACGCAGCCCCAGATGATCGCAATATGTGTTTTCCGTTTTTATATATTCCCCAGTAGTTTGCCTAGGACAAAAATACTCGACAGGAAAAACATGCAAATCCTTATAATCTTGTTCCTGACCATTTTGAACAAAACCTTGTTTTCTCATCCTATCAGTAACGAATTGCACATTGGTCGTCAAATCCATAGAACCATCAGCGGTGAGAAAATGTCGGTTTAGATATGCTTCACGCTGTTCTGCCACCCAGACACCATGCGCCTCGCTCGCGATTACACCCATCATTAATGGGGAGTGTTTGCTTCCCTCAAATCCAGCAAATGCCTTATAATTCAATAAATCATCAAATGGCTTATACACTTCAAAGTCCACATCCATATAAATTCCACCTTCTTGTTCCAAAGCCCAAAGACGTACATAATCGCTAACAAAAGCGAATTTCTGTGCTTCATAGGCCTCTTTTGTATAAGATATTTGATTAATATCGAAATTATCCTCATTCCAAAGCTTATACTTATAATTTGGCATATACTCATGCCAGGACGCTATACAACGACGAGCCAGCTCTGGTATTTCACTCCCGCCGAACCAACAATAATGGATAACTCTTGGTATCATATCATTATCTTTTTTTACTTTTTAAATGCAACATCTTGCAGAACAATTGGGGACTGATGTTGATAATTGCCACTTTCTTATCAGTAGATGGAATCCATGGGATTTTATGAAGCGGAAAAACGTCCATACCTTTCAACCTTTTGATAGTTGCATTGGATTCCTCATAACGCGACAAAGCAACCATAGATAGCAAAGACATCACCGAAAATGATATCATGGATTCATACCATCTTCGCACACCCCCGTCCGTCACACTTTCAAGTTGACGCTGTAGGGTAGATATCAGTACATACTCGCCATCTATTTTCCTTATCATAGCTTCAGGACTCTTTGCCCGAACCAACCCATCAGATCTTTGGTAATAATAATACACTTTCTGATCCGTCAAATTCAAACGCTCAGCTTTCATGCATACCTGAGGCAGCCAAGGCGTGTCGTCAATGAAATCGCCTTGAATACACCAAATTCCATTATCCTTGATAATAGAGGCTCGATATATGTATACCCACACATAACAAGGAATATCCAAACGTTTCCCCAAAAAATCAGTACCGGTCATCAATTGAGACGAATAGTCGAATTTATTTTCCATCTCCGTCTTTTCCAATTCACGATATTGCTCATCTACAATACGATAATTGAAACGCAACATGTCCAAATTCTCATCTTCCATCCGCTTGATCAACCCACCGTAGACGTTTTTTTCCACATAGTCATCGGGATCCACAAAACAAAGATACTTACCGACTGCATAGCGCATCCCTGTATTGCGAGCGCCTGCTGTACCTTGATTCGTCTGCGACACCACTTTCACATTAGGATGCTCAATCGAATAGGAAGCGGCCAAATCCTTACTATGGTCAGGGCTGCCATCGTCCACACAGATGATTTCATACTCCGACTCATCCAAATCCTGACACAACAAAGAATCCAAGCATTTTGGAAGCCATGCCGAAGAATTATACAGGGGAACTATAACGCTGAGTTTAACCTCCATAGCTATTACTTATCCAATAACCTTGACAATGAAACATCACTCAATATAAAGCCACCCTTCTTCTTCGACCGCCTTCAGGAGCCTTGACCGCTCCGCTTCGCCAAAATTAGGGTTTCTTAAAGTATACTCTTCTCCAAACACATTGTTTTCTTTCATCCTTCCTTTTTCCCTATCCAAATAATCATCAAGAGACTTCACTACTCTCGCTGGGGTACCCATAGCTACAGAATTGTCCGGAATATCATGCGACACTACGCTACCCACTCCAATCAGCACATTATTCCCAATTGTAACTCCTGGTAATATGATGGTCCCTACACCAATAAACACATTATTCCCGATTGTAACATTCGAAACACGTGTATAACCGAGAAACAGTTTTGTACTTGCGTCGTGCGCCAATATGTGAACCTTAGCGGCAAGTGTAACATTGCTTCCTATCTTAATGTGCCAACAATGTGCCGGATCAATAAACACACCATCCCAAACCGTGAGGTTTTCTCCAACTATAAGTCCTCGTTTAATAAGTTTATCAAGATTTTGTTCGCCGCGAATTCGACTAAGTATTTTCTTTAATGGATTTTTCATAAGTAACTATTCAAATTTAAGCTGCAATATCTTTTGACTTCGGGACACGGGACTTCGAGACTTTTTAACCATGACCATTGACCATGACTATGACCGCCTTGGGCAGGCTGTTAGCTTTTAGCCTTTAGCTAAAGGCTAATTGCAAATAGCTAACAGCCATGCCAGGTCATGATCATAGTCACAAGTCATAGTCCCTTGGTCTCGTGTCCAATATGAAATTTAATATTGCTCATCTACTTATCATAAAAAAACAACTTATTACATCATCAAGAATTCTTCAATTATCGCTTCTCCATTGTCCCTATTCTACATCCTTTGGTGTTATTATAATGCCAGAATCACTTCCCATCTTTCCTTTTCTCCAGCTTGAACAACACCCTCTCAATAGAATAGAACAATTTGTAGGCCAAAGGATAATGCTGCAACCGACGAATCTGTTCGATTGAAAAATGATAGGTTTTGTAATCCTGATACACTCCTATTGGAAGAATCCGCCGCAACTCTTCGTCCCTTTCCTTTTCACGACGTTCAATCTGTGTCTCACTAATCCCATTCATGTCGAAAATAGTCACGTCAATATCAACATACACTGGAACTACTCCGCCAAATGGGATCGTCTCAACGTACCATCGCCAATCCGCGGTTATCGGCAAATCTTCCCGATAATAACCAAACCTGTCGAACAAAGACCTCCGAAGATAGACAGGGTCATGATTGAGTGTACCGCGTATGAAATCGTACATGGTTGGAGCTTCACCTGCAAATCCCCGGTCGCGTACACGGCTCCCGTTTGCAAATTCCTTAATCATATTGCCATAGAGAATGTCAGGATTTCCCTTCTCATCCAAGGCTTTCAACATCCTTTCAACAACGTCAGCGGAAGCCAATACGTCACCCGAATTGAGAATCTGCACATATTCTCCCTTTGCCATCCGAAGACCCTTGTTCATGGCATTATAGATGCCTTTGTCGGGTTCAGAGACCCATCTCAAGTGGGCGAACTTGGATTCGTGAGTCTTGATGACATCAAGGCTATCGTCTGTTGAGGCGCCATCAATGACAACATACTCAAACTCCTTAAATGATTGTGACGCAACGCTAAGAAGTGTTTTGCAAAGACCTGTAGCGTTATTTCGGTTAATAGTAATGATGGTAAGTTTCATTCTGATTCAGATAGAAATTCTTCAACATCCCAGAAAAGCCGTTCCACTTTTGACAAATCCTCTAACGACCCATCCCACCATTTTCTTTTCAAAAGTTCACCTATAGTTTGTTGGTCAAAACGGTATTTGATAATTCTCGCAGGAACCCCAACCACAACGGCATATGGAGGGACATCTTTAACCACCACTGCACCTGCACCAATCACTGCACCATCTTCAATTTTCACTCCATCAAGCACGGTGACATTTGCGCCAATAAACACATCATTACCTATCGAGGTATGCAATGACTCTTCTATTTTGTTTTTCTTACACAAGCTAAATCCATTCTGCTTCATTGTTGAGTAAAACATCGGAGCTGTCGACACACCATTGGTCGGATGAATCCCCAATCCACAACAAAAGTTAGGACCGATGGAGCAGAATTTTCCTATCGTACAATGATTAATAGTACAGTTCTTTGCAATATAAGAATAATTGCCTAATTGCACATCGTGGAGAAAAAAAGGAGGATACACTTTCGAAAATTCGCCGAGTTCAACATCAGCCATTTCGGAACGAACAAGAGAGTACCCAACAGTCTTGCCTTTAGGAATGAGGGGCTTGTCAAAACTGCGGCCAAGTAATTTCTGAAAATAGTATTTCAACTTCATTTTTTTCGTTTAATCCAGGGACCTTGGTGTCCAACAAGTCGTTTCAGTTTCTTATTGACCAAAAAACGTATTTTTTTTCTCATCGGCCAATTTGTTTTTGACGGCTCAAAATAGCGGAAATGGAACTGACGATCCGCCTCTGATTGTATTTCTGTGGATGAGGGGTGTGTTAACGGCATGATTGGGAATGTAGGAACATTATCAATAATGTTTCCAGGACGCATGGAATGAGTTGCCTCTCCCACGGTTCCAATATTACTAGATAAATTGACATTGGGAATCACTCCCTTCCCATGATTCAACCATATCGACATGAAAAACTGCATGTCCCAACTTTTACCTCCACAAGCATCCTTATGGGCTTCATCAAGGCGATCACCCCAATATTCGCGCTCCAAGACATCGCAACCATAATAACGAAGGGCTTTGCTCAAATCCGCTCGAGACACATTCAGCAAACGTAAATCAAACCTTTCCCATACACGACGCCAAGTAGCCCATGCGCACAGATTACGGTTCATCATACTAAAATAATAAGACCCATCACCCCATTTGTGCAAATCAACATTCATGCTGCCTATTGCGCACACCGAATCATCATTCTTATACCTTATTAGCAACTCCTCTGCGTATTGAAAGAAGTCTTCATTCGGGACTGCATCATCTTCAATAATGATTCCCATTTCATTATGCGAAAAAAACCAATTCATTGCGGTCATAGGGCCTGGTCCACACCCAAGATTTTTCTCCGAATAATTGGTGTGCAGCAAAACACCGGTATCCTTCGTCAAATTCTCAATTACCTGTCGTACTTCATCACATTTCACCAAATCGTTTCCATTACCCTCGCGCGCACCGTCTTGAAAAACATATAAATCCCGAGGCTTGGCAGCTACAATAGCTGCCAAAACTTTACTTGTATGAAAAGGCCTATTAAAAGTGATCAGTAGAATAGGAGTGTCCATTGTATTGTAATCATTATGGTTTACACAACCCACCGTTTTAAAATCGGTATTTGTTTGATAATAAAAACAATAGCACCGCTCAGCACTAATATTCCAAGAAATGCCAACGGAGTCATAATAAAGAAGTTATCGAAAAAACGATGAAGCCTTGAAAAAAGTATTAAATCCACAAATGAATGTACCATTAAGATGCCAAATGTCATTTCTGCAACATTTGCAATAATCTTCGCTGATTTAATTGATAGATGAATTGGGTTCCGAATTACAAATAAAAAGATTGCGGCACAAACGAGAAATGGATCCATGTTTTCAAAACCATTTCTTATTTTACCTTCAGTCACCAGAGTAAGAATGGTGTTCGCTATCAAATAACACATGCCGATAAGATAAACCACTCGGGCTTGTTTTGTAGTCAGCTTGACACGGGTGAGATAGTAACCCCACAAACAATACCCTATATATTCAGTAAAGACATAATTGTTAATGCGGAAAGGCAGGTCAACAAACATTCCCAAGTTGCAGAAGAAACGGATAGCCAACCATATCCAACAGGAATATGACAACAGCTTATCATCAGTTGCAATTCTTTTGAGTAATGGCATAGACACATATATGCCCAAGCAAATCTCCACATACCAAAAATTCGCTATCCTACAAGGAAACGGATAAATAGGATAATGAATCGTTACAGCATAAAACAAAGTCCAAAAAAGCAATGCCAGCACCAACCTTAAAATATTCTTCCCATAGAGCTTTTTCAATGGAAGTTCCTTGCTCGGATTAAGGAAAAGGAAACCTGTAATCATTGCAAACATCGGAACTGACCACACAAAGGCATTGTACAAAACGTTGCAAAAAACCCAATCCACATTGCCTTCACTCACATAATTATGCGAAAAAAACGATGAGGCTACATGTATGAGAATGACGGCAAAGCAAGACATAACACGTAACAAATCAATAGACTGGTTACGATTCGTAAAATTTGCTTCATTCATAAATCCAAAGCCTTTCATAGCACTTATTATTTCTTACAAACATTATCTTTCAAATCCTTCTTTCTTAGCACCTGAGCCCTTTTCCACACCATCCATAAGGAAGCGCCCAATCCATAACGTCGATGATGGAAAAACCATAACACTGCATTCCTTAACGAAGACTGCATAGGGAAATCATCCAACAATTCGGGAAGATTATTATTGATAAAAGATGCAGTATTAGAAATAGATTTAATCCATCTCAGCCTCTTTGCCAAGGTGGAATGGCGAACGGAATAGTCGAAAGGGAGCATCGTATCATGCGGATGCAGTATGGCATTCCTTACCCAGCCTTCCAATCCTTTTTCCTTAATCTCTTTGAAAACCTTTTCGGTAAACAAAAAACAGGGATTCCGGAATGCTGCCACATGTAATATATGTGCATGCTCCGTAAAACTATTCCTGGTAAAAAGAATACAATTGTATGTGTCAGGAATCCGTTGGATGACATGACCAACTTCACGATTGGCTTTTGCCAACGAAGGTTGGTCGATGGGCAAGCCCAACGCCTGACTCTCAAGCCAAAATTGGTGCCAATTTTCAAAAAGCCGATACGACACCTTGGAATCCTTTACCAAAATCACGCCACTGGAATAATATTCCTTTTCTTCATCCAAATCAACGCCAATTTGAGTGTTCGCTGACACTGCCCTATTCCTAAGGCTATCGCAATAATCTCTCACCAGCAGATGCGATTCCAAAACAGCACCAACAGTGCAATCAAAATTGTCAATACCGTCCAAACTCCTACACACAATGGTGTCGCAATCCACAAACAGGAAATCACCTTTGACTAACTGACGCACCGAAGTTTTAATCCATCGCGACCGGTACATTGGAGAAAGCGAAGCATCCTCAAATGGGATGACAATCTTCTCTGAAACATACTCCAGTATTTCGGCACGCTTTCCCTGTAACAATGCATCCGTCTTGTCATCTACCATCAAAACAATACATGCATCGGGATTCCAATGGCGAGCAGAGAAAACCGCAATAAGGGCCTGTTCAATATAGAACTTGTCAGGCGAACATGTCAAGACATATACAAGTTTTGTGGTCACAAATCGCTTTTTTATTTTGATCTACAATCTCTCTTGATAATCAATTCAATGGAAGTCGGCCAAGAACGCTTTATTATTGTTTTGCCTTCTCCAACTCTATCCAATCTCCCAAAACATAATCCCATTCCGTTGGATTAAAGCTGCCAAGCCCGCCTTCAGGATAAAAAGTAACCTCACCAAAATAAACCTTTCCATTTACTTCATAAAAATCAACACGCACAAACGGATTATCCACGAATCCGGCAACCTTTTCCGCTATGAATAACATAGTTTCATAACCTTTAGGCCGCGGGATTCTTTCTTTCATATTGGGATGGTTATTTCTGGTAAAAGGCATCAACTGCCAATCCATATCATACGCATCAAGTCTCAGTTTTGATTGGCGCCCAACACACACAAAGATGCACTTACATTTTCCGCCAAAAACCATGAACTTATAATCGGTAAGTCCCAAATCGTTTCCTTCATCCAAATAGGCTTCTGCAATAATCTTTCTTTCAATGCCCTTGTAAGCCCATTGCTTTCCGATGTAATGATAGTAATCTGTCTTTAACGCCTTTGTGAGTTTTTCTCTTGCAACAGAAGTCTGAAATGAAGACTTATCCTTGCATAATACAACGCTGGCAGAATCATGAGTGCATTTCAACACAAATTGATTTGGCAATTTCGAAAAATCAATGTCATCGAATCTATTCCAAACGCCTAATGTAGGAATAATATATTCATTCCCTATCAAATTGCCAATAACATGCTTCGCTTCATGCTTATCGACCAATTTGGGATACAACTCCTTCCTGTCATGCAGTTTTAGCCACTGAATCTTTTCATTAAACGTACGTGGATGCATCAAATCACACTTATACCCTAATCTTTTTTTGAACACACGCCTGATTTCCCATGTGTCAGGCACTACATAATACCAAAAAAAGTCGGATAATGCCGATTTAGATTTTCTCCATATTTTTTTTGGATGAAAGAACTTCATAATCAATTCTTAAGAATTCTGACATACTTCCTAATAAAAGTCCAAGGCATGTGACGTCTAACATACTTCTTCCCTAGAATTCCACAAACAAAAGGCATCACATCGACATATCCCGCTTTTTCAAGTGCGAGCCATCTATCGTCCAACAATGAATAGTCTACATCAAAAGGTTCAAGAGGAACTCGGGTATGATTTGTGCTCAATGTATCAGCCACCAAGCTTTTGAATTGTTCAGGAGTAATCATCGCTTTTTTCAGGCGTTCGCCCTGCATCTTTCGATATTCCACATCAGTAATAAGACGATGTGCTTCCTCCATAAACAAGTCCTCATCCCGAAATGAAATAGAAAATTTGTCATTATAACAAATGGCCTGTTCGGTTTCATCATCAGGAGTGCCTGGATAGTAATACTGCAAGATGGGTTTGGCATTAACAGCAGCGAGTTGCGACATCAGGGATCCGCTTGCAGGACATGTCCCCATATAGATATCACAATGCTTAAATACCTCGTTGATATCTTTTCTATAGTTTATATAGATAAACCTGCCTTCAAATCCGTTATCTTTGATAAAGCTGTCAATCTCGCGGTTGACGTTATTGCTTATCTTCGTGGCAAACAAGAACACAACATTTGGATAATCATCCAACAACCTTTTAACCAGCCTCCAATATGTTCGTTTCTCATCCAGAACTTTATACAAGTCGCCGCCCGAAAAAACAACCACCTTTTCTGGTGTACATTGCTCAGGGAAACCTTCAAATGGATTCCTATCATCAATAGGATAAAAAGGCACAAGCAGTTGTTGTTCAGGTTTGATGCTCCTTCGCTGTTGGGAAACAGAAACTCCAAATTGGCGAAATTCAAGACAATAATCAATCGCTTTCTTACCCAACCAAAAAGTCTGGTCCGCCAAATTGATGATATATCGCTTTATTGCCGATGGCAGCACATACAACGCAGGAAGAACCACCGCATCGGCCACCATATGCAGCAAGATCTGTTCCGGGCAAAAAGCGACAACCGAATCATAGAAAAAGGCAATCCTTTCAGTCCTCTTTCCTGGAGGAACAATAACAATTTTCACAGAAGGATAGGCGCTCAATTCATTAAGGATATCTGAAAATCTAGGTTTATCCCTTGCCAAATCATCGGCAGTGGTGATATACATAATCTCTTTTCCTGCCGCCACTAAAGCTTCCATGTACTGCAATGCCAACACAAAAGACTTACAGAAAGCATCATAAAACACAACCCTATTACGAACAGGATGATAATCGTCTGGCACATCCTTGATAAGCTTTTTTCCGATGTTTTCCATCAGATTCTCAAGCTCGTCGTCAGCATAAATCCAATTAATCTGTTGGGCAACTACAGTACATTTTCCTATGTATTGAAGCGAAGCCTCATAATTGCCTTCAGCGAAGGACTTCTGGGCCAACTGCTTAACGCCCTTATATCCTTGCTTAATATCTCTCTTTAGTAAGTTTAGCATAAGAATCCGTCGATAGAATGTGAATGCAATCCACTTTTCATTTATTAGTCAACCTCTTTATCCTCCTATCTATTCTCTCAAATAGTGTTGGATCATCCCAACGCAATTCAACCGTCTGGTTTTCCTTGAAACGATGGCCTTTGGCAACACGTTCATTCGTTCCACAATAATACCACCGAGGTGTTTTTGCATCAAGTGTTTTAGGAACAAAATAATCAAACTTTGGAAGCTTCACCCCTTCTTCCTTTGAACCATAAAAGCCAACCATCCTCTCAAAGACAAGGAACGGCAAATTTGCTTTCGTCACACACTTAACCTGCACAACATCAGCTGAATCGGCTGACCACAACCAATTGAGGAATTCAATTCTGTCCTCGTAAAAGCCTCTTACCCGTCTAAATGCTTCACTATATGATGAGCTCTTCCGATAATTTGGGAACAATTCACAATCTCTTTCAGCCTCCTCTTCCAACAAGACAAACAAACTGTCCCAATATGAATCCGCAATAAAAGAATCCGCAGTTTGCGTCCTCATTTCATTATACACTTCTTTAACTTTCTTTCGGAAATCATCATGAAGACACAAATGAAATAATATACCTCCATTACCAAATCCGGAATGGGATTCTGCAAACATCTCGTAGCTACAGAGCCAAAGACCTTGCCAAAGAGGGGTATTCAAGGCGTAGTCAAAATCCCAAACAGGTCCCGCATAAAACCTTCCATCCAAACTATCTGCATCCTTATAAATGTAAAAACTACACAAGCCTGCATCCGCATTCATCACTAATTCCTGTACCAAATAATAACGGGCAAACGATTCGATATCCAAATAGTCTGTATAATGCTTCCCTGAAATAGGATTACAACCAGCAGAATCCATCAAAGCTGCTTCCATCTGACTAAATGCCTCTGCAATATAGTCAACCTCCTTTCTCGAAGCCCTTTCTGGAGATTTTATTCGCACCATAGTTCCAAAATCAGAAACGAAGCCGCTGCAACTCCTCAAATATGGGTCTGGAATATCAGTAACATCCAACAAATATCCTCCAGTAATGTCATCTGGATTGAATTCCAAATCTGAACCTTTTTTTTGTCCTATAGAGCATGAATCTCCTGATGAAAACAAAGGATATTCTTTTAATTCTTTATCATTTACAATTTTGTTTTTCTTGTTAAGATTAACAATATGAACTCCGTCCACACCAACATCAACTTTGTTGACCATTTGGTAAAGCCCTTTGTATTCGTCATTAACAAATAATGAAACGTATTCATAACAAGGTGCAGGCAGTCCCAAACTCCGGGAAGTCTCAAAAGCTATTGCATTTCTAACAAAGCTTTCATCAAATGAATTGGCAAGCAATGTAAATTCTTTTCCCCGTTCCAAGTCAAAAAGGACTTCTTTCTTTGGTAATTTTAGCGTAAACGGTTTTTTTTCAGCAAGCCATGTACTATTCCCTCTCGTTTTCAATCCAGCCGCTCCTTCATACTCGACCTCACCAGCAACATTTGTAATCTGAACGACCACATCCGGGCAATATGTTTTACTATAATTAATTGAATCCCAATCTGCTTCGTCCATCTTAATTCTTAAAACAGAAATTCCATCGCAAGATTGTACATTTTCTTTTGGTCCATTACTGAAATCAGAAACACAACCAGATTCCAAAAACAGTAACAATACCGTAAATATCAACCCTATTTTTCCGAAAGAAACATTCATACAACGATTAAACCGTCTTTTCCACAATCATGTTTGTTTTTCTTGATGCCATCCTAATTATACTCATGCGTAATCATAGTAGGATAATACACTCCCTCATAATATCCAAAGAAATCATCACGTCCGTTCAAGACCTCAAAGCGGTTTGCATTCCGATCAATATAATAAATTGTATTTCTATTGACATAGAAATTATTAACCCTATAATTTCCAGCACAGAACAACCCTCCAGGCACATGAAAAACGGCTTTATGATAACCTTTGGAGAGGTGTTCCACCTTGGTTTCAACGTTAAAAAGACAAATGTTCTGGGAGTTGACCACATGAGGATTGACTGCTAATGTCAAGCCCTCTTCGTGGTTATAAAACTCATAAACCAAATCAAAAGGCATAGCGGAATTCAGGTTATTACCCTTGTATTCAATAGCTGATTTTAATAGTGTGATACTACCATGACGAGGGCCCGTTTCCAAAGTCCACTCATGGTTCTCCTCTCCACGCAACGTTTCCTGCTCAAGGTATTGGTCGACAATTTCATTCACTTCTCCTATTGATTTCACACTACCGTTTTCAAGCAATATACAATGCTGGCATAACTGTCGGATGCTCGCCATGTTGTGGCTAACAAAAAGGACAGTTCGACCTTCACCTTGCGCTACATCCTGCATTTTTCCTATAGCTTTCTTCTGAAACTCAGCATCTCCTACTGCAAGCACTTCATCAACCACGAGAGTCTCTGGGTCAAGATGTGCAGCAACGGCGAAACCGAGGCGCACCGTCATGCCGCTGCTGTAACGTTTCACAGGAGTGTCAATATAGCGCTCACATCCAGAAAAATCGACAATTTCATCCAATTTAGCAGCTATTTCCTGCTTGGTCATGCCAAGAATAGCTCCATTCATATAAATATTCTCACGTCCTGTCATTTCAGGGTGAAAACCTGTGCCAACCTCGAGCAAAGAACCGATGCGGCCCCTTGCCTTGATGGTGCCCGTGGTCGGACCCGTCACTCGTGAAAGCAACTTCAACAATGTGCTTTTTCCCGCGCCATTCTTACCAATAATGCCCACCACGTCACCTTGTTCAACCTTGAAGTTGATGTCCTTCAAAGCCCAGACATATTCACTGTCAGCTGCTTTTGAGCGGTCGTTCACCGAGCCAATCTTAAGATAGGGGTCTTCCTTATTCAGAATATTGACAGTCCACCATCTTTTCAAATCATGGCTCAATGTTCCCGTAGAAACCAAGCCCAAACGGTACAATTTGCTGATGTTATCGAATTCTATTGCTGTTGACATATTTCTATATTTGAATAATCCAATTGTTTCAACTGTTCATCAAAGACTCAAACTCTTTCTTAATTCCATGATGCAGACAAACTTGATGCGGGAAATTACCCCAATTGCCTTCGATGACGACCCATCCGTCAGGCGTGAGGGCAAAATCGAAGCCGACATACTGATGGTATTTCGGCAAAGACTCATGCAGTTCGCTTGACACTTTCAACAATTCATTCCATCTAGGCACTTGCCAGCCCTTGTATTTGAGACCTGAATTGGGGTGCTTTTCCACCACATTGGTGAAGACATCATAGCCATCGGTAATAAGGACGCCTGTATCCGCGTCAGGAACAGCCATCAAGCCACCGTCATTATGACAATTGTCGACCACGTTCCCGTTCTTGCCAGTTCTAAACAACGGAAGCAACACCTTGCATCCATGAGAAGTACGGATGGAGGGGACGCGGATGGTATTTACTGATGATTCATGCCAAGCTGCCATAGCAGGGTCTTGGATGATCATTTCTTCGAACAACCACTTGCCGTCATCAAGCTGCTTATAATGGTCGAAAAGTTCGGCAAAACCGCCCTTAAATTCATCCATATCAACAACATGTACCCCAATTCCGTTGGCCTTGAATCGCGGCTTCGCGATAAAGCGTTTGTGCTTTTGGCAGAACCTTTCAATTTCCTCCACGTCCGCTTCGCTATCAACCCTGCACACATCACGTTTAAAATAAGGCTTGGCCATATTGTAAAACGACCATTTGTCGCTTAACTCCGCTATGATTTTCCACCCAGGCTTTCCGTACCTTTCCCATCCGCTTCGGTTGCAACATTCATCCTTTTTTTCGTAAGACAAGAGGGTCTTGATATAACTCTCCGGCTCATGTCGGCAATCGTAGAGGAAATATTCTTCGGGGATCATTCCATAGAGCAGGAAACACCGCACCATGTCACGCTTGATCTCTTCAACAAGAGCAGCATTTTTGCGCTCTTCCTCGGTTAATACGAGTTTCAGGCTAGACTCGACATCTTCGCTGAACGGAACGCCATTCCGATCAATTTTGTCAAATGAGTCCTTCATAAATTTGTCAATCCGGAAACCCAGCCCAAACTTCGGAAACCTCTTCAAAAGATGATCGACAACTTTTCTTGCTATTTTGTTCATTGTATGTAAAATTCTATTAGGCTATTACGAACTTAAAAAGAGACTTTGCTCAATGAAAGAGATTAAACAATCTATAGAATGGAACCAAGACAGCACAAATGATTGTTGCAACACAACGATGTCTGATTCCAACGGCCGTCCACGAGTTTTTAAAGTAACCACGAAAATGTTGATTATTAATCAATTCACAACGGTTGACATGGCTATCCACCCTATCATAAAAAGCACGAATCTCTTTTAAGTTTTTAAGTTTTATTAATCGCTTGATTGATTTGGCCACATTCCAACGAGCCCCCTCAAGTATGCCATCTGCAAACTGCTTAATTACAAGACTATTAGCCTCATCAGTGCAGATAGTATCTTGTTCTATTTTCTCATAAAACCTCAACATTCGTGTTCCGAGAAGAAAATAATCCGAAAGATTCTTATAGGTCACACTATGTGTGGTAGAGCCATCACGATAGTAAACAATATAACCCAAATCCTGCGAATATGCCATGCGCTTTGCATAATAAAGATGAACCATCACAAAATCAGAATCCTCGAAAAGCACACCTTCTGCAAATGGATAATTAACCTGCTCAAGAAAACTTTTACAATAAATATAGGCCACCGGGCCTGCAAACCAGAATGGATGCTCCGTTTGCAACTCTATACCAGAAAAAACCGCCTCTTTGACATAAGGTAAGGTTGACGCTTTTTCAAACTCACCAAACTTTGAGAAAGTTGCAGTCTTCATAGCAACCATATCCAGGTTTTTCTCTGATGCCAATCGAACAGCCGAAACCACACCTTTATCTATCTCATCGTCACTATCAACAAAAGCAATAAACGTTCCTTTTGCTACAGAAACTCCCCTATTGCGAGCCGCTCCTTGTCTGTGATTCTCTGCTTGGCAAAGTAACACTAGATTGGAATGGCCAAGGGCATATTCTTTCACCATTTCAACAGTATTGTCAGTCGAGCAATCGTCTATTACTATGACTTCAAAATCTTTCTCATCAACAGGCAAACCATATATGCTATCCAAACATCGCAAAATGGTGCTTGAGGCATTATACATGGGTATGACAAAAGATATCATCATAACAACATCAGATTATGCTCCTAAATCAGCTCTTATCAATTCTTTCCATCACAAAATCAGCCACTCTTTGAGCAGAAAGACCATCCTTATGCATATTTGTGAGATCACACATTTTAAGTCTTGCCTCCACCCGGGAATCTTTCCCTCCAATCACAACCTCTTCAATAAAATCAAACAAGTCTTCCAATGTATAAAGGCTTTCGTTTGTTTCAGCATATAGCTTCTCCAAATCAAATGCGAACCCATTTCCTTTTTTCCAGCATTCCACGTCATCAAGTGTTGTTGCCATTGGCTTATTCAAAAGCAGATAATCATAATACACAGAAGAATAATCTGTTATGAGTGCTTCCGAATGCGCGAGCAATTGATACAACTGAATTCCTATGTTTTGCAAATCGCCATCTCTAATGACGCGCATATTCCTCAAACCTTCACATGTTTTAGTCGGAATCTCATATACTGGATGAGGCTTATAACAAACATAAATGTCCTTCTCAACCAAAAAATCATCCAACTTTTGAAGCATCTCCTCTGAATACACCAAAGGAATACCCATGCTTTCATACTGTTTACTATGGGCATCTCTTCCACTTACAGCTTGCTTTCTGAAAGTAGGTAACCAAACTACATATTTTCCTTTTACTCCAATCTTTTGCAATTTATCATAAATCGCATCGTTTTTCTCAAAGAAATAGTCGCATCTAGGAAAACCAAGATATATGAACTTATTTGAACTAGCGCCACACTCTTCTTCTGTCAATTTGTCAAAAAAATGAGATTGGACACTTATGTAATCGGCACACTTTCCGCTCTCATACAACCCTTTCATTTTTTTTGTAACACTTCCATGTGTCAAGCAAATGGACAACTGGTCTATTCTTTGTTTCTTTATCCCGGTATTACTGCATATTAAAACTTTACTAAACCATTTATAATAAGCAAGCTTTAATCGGTTTAATAAACTGTTTTCATCTCTATACACCACATCATCAACCCCTTTTACAATTGGAGTAGATTTTTTAGCATACCAAACCATCTTATAATCTGGTAATCTATCCTTTAATTCACAAAAAACTGGAAATGTATTGCATGAATAATCGGGATTGCTCTCAAAGATAATGATATTCTTAAGAGGAAATACAGACAAAACCTTCTCAAAGAATTTATGCTTCATATATTTTAGTTATGCTAATCTTTTATACAAATTTCACCTGCCAGTACTTATATCCCCATGCTAATATGCAAGTGACAACAAAACAAGCTATAATAAAAACATAAGGAAAGGCACATACGAGCTCATTGCCGCAAGTCTTAGCAATGATAATCATGGGAAGCCTTTGATATATATATATGGGAAACAGTTTATTACCCAACCATTGTAAGACTGCGTTCCCTGTCTTAATTTTCATAGTAAGAAGAACTATCAAACAACAAAATGCCACACTTTTAAAATTATGGGTGAACCCATGCAGTATGCTTGGAAAATTTATAAACTGAAATGCAAAAAAAATGCCCAATGATGCCACAAGCATTACTATGTAATTCTTTTTGAAAAAGCCATTTATCTTCTCTTTATAATTGGAATATACTAAACCTGCTGGGAAGCATAAAATAGTATCATACCACCAACTTTGTTTTGAAAAAAATAGCACTATCATTCCGACAAATGCTGCAAACAACACCATCAGTAAGCCTTTAACACGATGGTTTGGAAATAATCGAAAACCTAAATAGAAAAACACATAACACAACAAAACCACAAAAATGTACCAATTGCTATTTCCAACCGAATCCCATGCTATCAAAGAAAAGAGCACCTGTTTTAATGTGGGTCTTATGCCAATAACAAGGTCTACAATTACAAATAAAAGAACCGCAATATCAAAATTCAACAAAGTGGCCAATATTCTTTTTCTGGGAAACCCCCTAAGGTAATCCTGCCCTTTTTTATTATAGGATTCCATTACCCCGAATCCCGAATAAAACAAGAACATCACTACTATTAATTGGCCAAAAAAAGACCGTATTTGCATCCCAAAAGAATCCAAGTGGCAAGAAAAAACGAAACCCGCTTTCCCCAAATCCAACAATGCATGACTGATAAAAACCATCATGATAAAAAAACCTTTTATGGCATTACATTGTTCCATTTCCAAATTGTCCGAATAAAACCCGTGCCTTTGGAACTTGACTCCAAAGAACAAAACAATAAATGCCAACAAATAAAACGTCGCCATACTTTAATACAATTATTCACAACCACTCATGCCTGCCAATTAACATTACTCTTTCTTACTTTTGCAGGATTACCAGAAATGATTGCATTACTCTCAACAAAAGGTTTTGTAACAACACTATCTGTTCCTATCACCGAATTCTCATTAATCGAAACGCCTTTACTAATCATCACTTTACGGCCAATCCAACAAGCTTCCCGATATAAACATCTTTCTCATGATTAATTCTCTTCCCTTGTTCATCAATCACACTATGCCAATCAGTTGTAGAAATTTCAATGGAATTTGACAACGAGCACCCTTCGTCTATTACAATACGCGAATTGCCTTTCACAAACAAATACGTTTTTGCCTTAGGGCGAGCATTAATACGAACATCGTTTTTTACAACTATCTTTGCGCCAATGCCATAAAAGCCAAAAACAGTGTTTTCTAACAAGCAGTTTGCACCTATCTCCAATTTCCCGTTTTTCTGTTTTGCTTCTATAGAACAATTGCGCAAAAAACTATTGCCCCCAATAACACAATCGACATGATAAAACTTGCATTTCAAAAGTAAAAGACGGTTATAAATTTGTTTATTGATAAAACGGAAAAAGTTTCGACTTGTTTTCCGCGGGTGAATAGGAAAAGAAAAAAAACTCCATATCTAAGCAATGCAAAACTGAATTAAGTCCGTATTAAAAAGCAAATCGAATCTCTAGAATTTATGATCCAATAATTCTTATCGTTATACCCTTCCTTGATTCTTCTTATACCAATAACTATCTACTCCAAACTTATGCGCATCTCTTTGATACCGTTCTATCACATCTTTATAAATCTCTTCGTATTGTGGAATGAATAAAGCCTCGTGTTTCTTTGATCTGTCAATGATTTCAGCTGCTAAAGCAGTTGTCAACTCAGGCTGGGAGGTATTACCCGTAAAGCTAGTTCCCTTAAGCGAGCCGGGCGACACTTCTAATATTCTGTTTCTACTTCCTTGAACGTCCAGTTCCACATTGACCGCCTCTATGAACTTGCTCAAGGCCGCTTTGGTAGCGCTATATACGCTAAACAAAGGAGAAGACAATCGCGCCGCAATGCTTACCATCACGGCACAATAGAAAGGCTCTTTCGAAAGCATTCGGTCGTAATAGCGATGAATAATTTGAATCGGTGCCACAGCATTTACCGCAAAACTATCTTGAATATAACCCTCCGACAAATCCTGGAAAAACTTTAGATGGCCAAAACCAGCTGTGATGAAAAGCGCTTGTATATCGTCTATACTTTCAAACACTGAGAAATCGCCTTTTGTCAAATCACATTGCAAAAAAACAATTTTCTCATTAGCATAGTCGTTTGGATAATTCACCTTATCAATAACATATACCTTATCCACCTCATCGTCCCCTACCAGATTAAGCACGATGGACAGGCCAATTCCAGAACTGCCTCCTACAACTAATGCTTTCATTTCACCACATCCGGATTAGGTTGATGGTCGATTTGACGAAGCGTATCGTGGTAGCGTTCCAAAATGGTCTTTTTTATACCCGTTGTTGAAGCGCCTTCGCCTCTTGGGAAATAGAACACCGTCACGCCAAGTTCTTTCAAATAATCATATTTCCCAACCCAATCATCGCCAACCACAAACACATCGATGTTCAGCTTTTTCACCACCTCAGTATGTTCCAATGAACGCTGAGGGATGACAATATCGGGATACTTCAAGGCCTTAATGATGGCAATACGCTCCTCAAAAGGAATAATGGGCGGATTCTTATAACTTGCCACCAACTCATCTGTACTCACGCCAACAATCAGCGTATCGCCCAAACCACGGGCATATTCAATCATCTTCAGATGGTTGGAATGAAACATATCGAATGTTCCTGAAGTGTAAACGACTATTTTATTGTTGTACATTCTGTATTTAAATTATTGTTCTGCTTGAGTTTTCCACACTTTATAGATGGAATTAAAAGTTCTAATCAAAAAATCTTTATAAACGCGATGCTTAAAATGCTTTTCATCCGATTTCATAGCAGCGCGAAAATACGATCCAAAGCCAATCTCTTTCCAGTTATAAAGCGCATAATAATCCTGGAATAGAGCACTATGAATTGCTTTTGTATATTTATAATTTGTATCTTTATCCAGCAAACCCATCCACAAAATCTTGTTTTTTGCTTGAGTGGCTCTTTTCCCTCCCCTCTTATCATTCGCAGCCAACTGCTGCGTGGTCCACGAGTCAGAACTACGATAACGATATACGCTCATCGTATCAGAAATAAAGTACAAATTCCCTCTTAATGTTCCAAGGATTTGCAGTGGAAAATCTCCTACCAAGGATTCCTTCCTCCATTCCGGTTGGTCCTTATTTAACCATTCTCTATACACCAAAGAGTTTGTGGCGAGATACAAACCTCCATTTCTAATCACCTCATCTGTAGTAAGATTACGGGAATCCTTGTATTGGCATCCTCCTTTATATAACTCCCCTTCTATCTCCCAATCTGCCGAATGACTGCACACACAACAATCAGGATGGTTCTCCATATAGTCAATCTGCTTCTGTAATTTCAACGGATGAGTCCAATAATCATCACCTTCACAAAGGGCGATATATTTAGTATCCATCCATTCCGTAAGATATGGTGCCTTAGATTTCTTTTGGCTATAATGGTTCTCTTTTAGATAGATTACAGCAAAAAAGCAATTCTTGTTTGTCTTGTGTTGAGCAAAAGTAACATGGCCATAGTCAGTATCTTTTTCGTAAGCTACTGAAGTGTCTTGCAAGGCGAAGTTCTCTTTCACAAACTCACGAATCACCTCAGCAGTACGATCTGTCGAAGCGTCATCCACAATCGCATACACAACTGGAAAAGTGGTTTCCTGTATCACGAAGCCTTTTAAGGCATCTGTGATGTATGATTCATGATTATAGGCGGCACAAAATGTCCTAACTAAAAAACCATCTTTTCCTTCCATATTTTTTTCATCTATTGCTATTCAGCTTATAATCATAATCAAGTGCTCTCTTTACGAAAATCATCATGATATCGGTTAAGAACCTCCTTGAAAGCCTCCTCATACTTGGGAATGAAGATATCGTCTTTGGCCTCTAGATGATTAATTATTTCAAAAGTCAAATCATGCAATGCGTAAAGATCGTTCTGCCCTGCATAGAAACTCATTCCTTTAATTGAGTCAGGTGAGACATCAAGTATCACATTTTGTGAACCACTTTTCTTTAACTCAACATCAACGCTCTCAATGGTATGTAATTACTCGCGTCATCCTTCTTATTCAACAAAGCTAGTTTCTGTCGAAATCGTACTCTTTATATGGCGTATAAGGATCGACTATCAACATTTCGTTAATAGCCCCTCTTTTATCAACAGGAGGAAACTCCATATAATCCTCTCCATAACGCACACATAATACGTCATGCCATCCATTAGGAATTTCGACTTCCACAGTCTCGAATTGATGAGAAACAGTTCTCTCAAACCACTCTGATTTGTAAACAATATCTCTTTCAAGATGATACCTGTCTAGTACTACTTTCATCATCATGTATTCTGAACCGTCTTTTTCAGAGTTGGATGCTATTTCTTGAATCGCTTCCCAATCAAGAAGAGGCTGAGCAGTATAATACTTCTTACAAACCTCAATTTGATTATCAGACAATAATTCTGGATGCTGTAGTTTCATCCATGACGCACATCTCATCACATGATAATAATAGATATCATCTTTTTCCTTAGGCCACGTTTCAAGATTACAATAGTCAAAAGGGAATATATCCAAAGGAATACCCTTATTATAGTCCAATTTTTTGAATATTTTCGGAGTAAAAGTCCCATTGCTATTTCTCATAGTAACATTGGTAATATAGCAATTAGGATAAGTGTAAGGACATTGTAATGAATATGGCTCTGCCAATTCTTTAGGGGCAACGCGAAGAAACTCATTAAAATCCTCTCTAGGCATGGCTACATCAACATCGTCATCCCAGGGAATAAAGCCATCATGCCTCACCGCACCTAATAGACTGCCATACATCACCCAATGTTTCAATCCATATTTATTACAAATATCTTTGAATATCAAATATAACTCCAGCTGCATAGCACAAACCATTTTCTGCGCCTCGGAGATTCTATATCCGCACTTCACTTCCTCCTTGAAGAAATCCTCACCAAGGATTGCCTTCATATCATGTTTCATTATTGCCATACTTATTTGATTTTATAGATTTTTGTGTGGATAATTCATGAACTTGCATATAGGTTTCTCCATATCCATCAACACGGCTCCAACCGACATGCCTGTGCCAAAAGCTGCAAACATTATCTTTTTCATTTTACAATCTGCAAACATTTCCTCATTATGTTCGCATAAGGTGACGGGAATGGTGGCACTACTAGAGTTGCCATACTTTGGAACGATGTCGTTGAACAAACGCTGCTCGGTCACATCAAGCCTTTGCGCCAACTTTTTCAACGTAAAAGTACTTGACTGGTGACAGACAAAATAGTCTATGTCATCCATCTTGTCGCCAGACTTTGCCAGCAATTCTTCCATCACTTCAGGTGTCTTGTTGATGATGATGTTAAAGACCAAATCACCCAACATCCTCAAATGCTGTTGTCCACGCCAGTTGCCAAACTCATCTTGGGTCTCCACCATGGTTTCGGGCGTGATAGGCATCCTTGTACCACCCGCAGGAATATAAACCGCGAAGGCATCCTTGCCATCATTCTTCAAGGAGCACCAAACTGGACGCTCGTCACCTGTGTTCTCAATGATACTAATCGATACGGCATCGCCAGTGATAGGCCGACTTGCACGATCTCTTGTCGAAACGCGAAACGATAGCAGGTCGCCAGCAATGAGCAGGACCTTCTTATCACGCATAGCATCAAGCGTCATAAAGGCGTATGTCAAACCAACTATATAACCGCAGCAGCCTTGGGAAATGTCGATGCAAACCACATCCTCGTCAAAATCGAACCTTCCTTGTACAATGTTCGAAATAGGAGGAATGAAATGGTCGGGCGAAGTTGTGGTCACGATGATAGCACCAATTTCGCTCACGTTGAAAACACCATCATTAAGCATTTGTTCTATCCCATGAATTGCATAGTCGCCTACCGTTTCGCCTTCCTGGGCAACACGGCGAGTACCAAAGCCCATCACCTTCTTCAATTTCTTCATTTGGGCTTCAGTGAACGAGTAGTTTCCCACCTCGTCCATAAAATCCACTTCATGCGTGGGAAGAACAGAATAAACGGTGCTAATCTTCTTTCCTCTAAATTGCGTAAGCATGGTTTATTTTTGGTTCTTTTCAATAGTTTTACAAATGGCATCTACCGTGCAGAAGTTCTCTGGAAGGACATCCATTCCACTAATGGCGACACCCATTTCCGTCTCAATGGAATCGACCAGGCTAACTATATCAAACGAATCAAGCATGCCTTCCTCGATAAAATCCACGCCTTCTTCCGTAAAGTCGAACTCGGGACGTAGTTCTGATAAAATCTTTATAATCTGTTCTCTCATTATATCTACAGTTTGATTAATTATACTGCATAACATAATCATACATGTTTTCCTCGGCAAAGCAGTAGTGCTTGTAACGCTTAATGGCATTTTCATTGGAACGAATGACCCAAAAGAGTTGGCGTTTGGTATCTTTACCCTCTTCAAAAAAACGACGCAATAAACGAGAGCCTACTTTTCGGTCGCGGAAATCGGGATGAGTAAACCAATAACGTAGATACAATGTACTTGCATTCAACTCATAGATCAAGAATCCTGCCATCGCTCCAAACTCTTCACACACTAATACATGGCCTTGACGGACATAGTCTTCCAGTTCTTCGTCGTATGGTATCTGCTCCGTTTGCGCATCAAAATAGGCATGTAACAATTGGCTTATCCCTTTCACATCCTTTTCCTCGGCTCGACGTATTGTGTCGTCAGCAACATATTCCATCGGAGCGGTCATTCGCGTCATACGCACAAGCGATGTCGCTTCCTTACAACCTTTACTCCGAAACAGCTCCACTACTGGTTGACACTGCACATCACGTCCCACAATATCGAACATCATGATTGTGTCAGTATGATTGGCCAGAAAAGAAGAAAGGTCGTTACTGAATTCGTTAAGCGTAGCGGAACAATAGAATACATTCCAGAAGCCATGCGACCTTTTGATAATGAACAATGAATCGCCTATACGCTCAAAGTGACAATCATTTTTCTCTATCCACAATCCGTGCTTCACTGGATCAATAAAGAAATTGGTCATGAAACCACGGCGCAGTGAACGAATCTCAGCCGACAGTTGCCGCAACTGATCTATTGATTGCACTTGTTCCATTTATTCTTCTACCAATTTGCTGTAGTAAAGGCGGTCAATTTTGCCATTGGTGTTACGTTTCAGCTCAGGCAAACGATGATACACGACCGGAATCATATACTTTGGCAACGTGTTACCAATAGCTTTACGGAACTCAGCTGGAGTCAATTCATTTTCAGCTTCGTAATAAAGCGTAATTTCCTTGCGTTGATGGTTATAGACCACGCAACCGTTCTTCACCAACTTCAATGTATTGATAATCACATGCTCAATCTCACCCAGCTCAATTCGATAACCCATGTGCTTGATAAGGCTGTCCTTACGGCCTTTGAACACCATCTCGCCTCGTTCATTGACATACACAATGTCGCCAGTGCGATAGATAATCTCTGGATAGCTCTGGTTGAGTGGGTTCTGCACAAAGGCGGCAGCGGTCTTTTCGGGATTGTTGTAGTAGCCCATGGCCAACGAAGTGCCACGGATACAAAGCTCACCTTCCTTATTGTGCTCGATAACCTTTTTGTTATTCTCATCAAGAATCAGGACATCTGTGTTGCGGAACGGCTTGCCTATCGGGATTGGCTCGTCATCGGCAATTTCGCGCTCAATGGTATAATAGACGCAGTCAAGTGTGATCTCAATCGGGCCATAGAAGTTAGCGAATGTTGTCTTAGGCAGATTATGCCGCCAAATGTTGAACTGTTTGGTAGGGAACACCTCACCCGCAAACCAACAGAGGCGCAAGTTGGGCAGCGGCACTTGTTGCAACAGACCCATATTTGCTATATTCACCATGATGGTGGGCACCCAGAAGATATAACTCACCTTATGTTGTTGCATCAACTGCAAAATCTTCACCGGGAAGGCCGAATAGGTGTCGGGAATAATCACAATTGAGGCCCCTTTGCCCATCAAAAGACACATTTCATAGCTCCAGATGTCGAACACCACGGGTGACAGCGAACCGATGACATCCTTTTCGGTGAATTTGTATTCGTCGAAGGTTTGTGCCATGAAGTCAATGAAACTCTTGTGATTGAGCACCACGCCTTTGGGTGTACCAGTTGAGCCACTGGTGTTGATGATACAATAGGGGTCGGTATCAATTAGGTTGCTGATATGGCTGAGCAACTCCTCTTGAGATGGCGCTGTTGCATCCTCTGAAATCTCCTCCACATTGATGACTACTGTATTGTTGGCAATAGCGATGGGTTCGATAATACCTTTGAATCGCCCATTGGTGATAACGGCAGCAGGCTTTATCAAAGCGAAGATATTACCCAAACGCTCAGCAGGGTTCTTCACGTCAAGGTTCATATAGGCATTGCCGCTATATGTGATAGCCAAATCGGCCTCTAATGCTTCAATACTTTTAGGCATGAATATGGCTATAGGGCGATTCTTGCATTGGGAAACATCCACAATTTCTTTGGCCAATTGGCGCGCCTTGAAATCAAGTTCACCGAAAGACATTTGCCTTTCGCCATCAATAACAGCTATCCGTTTGGAAAATTTCTCTACGGCCTCAATAAAATATTCTATCAGGTTGATTCTCATATTTCTCAAAACATTTCCAAATTGTTAATGCTGTCATTCAGCATCAACGTAAATTTCTTGGCGCCTCGTGGATTAAGATGAGTCGGATTATAAAACTCGTCCACTGTGAAAAGACTATCCGCTTTCATAAAATCCCAATATACAACGCTATCAAAGGCATTTGTCAAGCTATCCGCAACATGGTACATGGTTTCACGCTGGTAATTATCCATTCTATCATAATACATCCTCATTGCAGGAGGTGTAACCAATATCACTTTCACATTCTTTTCTTGACATTGGCTTATTATTTTACACAATAATTCAACACTATTATGACGTTTAATATGAGCATCCTCATCATGAATTCTATCTGAATAATGATTTATTGACCATTCTACCGAATGTTTCCAAGACTCCTCATCATAAGGAACATCATCATAATACCCACTTTGGTATCCATCATCATCAATTGTTTGATATGCTTCTTTAGCATTTGTTGGCCATATTCTGTGTTTTATTTCTTGAACAGAAGAAAGCATCTCAAATTCCAACTTTTTTCTAGGATAACCGTAATACAAACCGTAAAACTTATTGATACTAGGTGACACCGAATCCCCTGAATTCCAAGGCATCCCCCACGACATGTCCATAATGACATATTTCAACGAATCCATCTGATCAAAACACTTACTCAAAATCCAATAGTTGTACTCAAGATTCTGGGAAGCATACGCAAAATTATAAGCTGGTTGTATATCGAAACAACTCGGTTTGATACCCATAGAAACAGTAGAAGCGCCCAAAACCACTATTTTTAATTTTTTGGCATTATCTACTAAAAATTGGTTTTTGGTTTTAAAATCATTCGGTAGGCTGCGCAAATAACACTCACCACCAAAAAACAAAGCTGATAGCACTACAACCACAGGAAACAACACTCTAAAAAGGAATCTCTTCATAATTCAAATCTAAAACTGCTTGTAAATGAACTCTTGAGGAGCATCCCCTCGAAATAAAAAGATGAGAATGGCAAACACTATCAAACCCAACACAACACATATAGGCCTATTGGATTTCAGAAGATTATTTTTTGCTCCAAGTTCGTCAAAATAATCTTTGACAACAACTACTAAACCGCATAGGGTAAAAACCTTAAAGTTGAAACCATCCTGAACTCTAGGCATTCCCCAGGGCGCAAACCAGCTTTTAAACGTCGTAACAATCTCACCTAATCTATCGGCATGGGCAAGCACTCCACCAATTGTCACCAATAGATAGACTCCAGCTGCCTTTAGAACGTTCTTTGGATGCAAAAGCCATCCTTTTACCCATTTCAAATCCAAGTCTCTGGCTTGAATGTTTCTAAGAATTATTGGCACAAACAAAGTGGCATGATATAGACCAAACAATACATATCCCCAACTGGCCTTATGCCAAAAGCTGATAACAAACAGGTTGACGTAAATTGCAATTATCATCCCCCATTTGCCTTTCTTCCTAAACTTGAAGTTCAATGGGGTATATACATAATCCGTCACCCATTGGGTCAACGACATGTGCCATCTACGCCAATAATCGGAAATGTTTTGTGCGAAAAAAGGATGATTGAAGTTTTCAGCTGACACGATGCCAAGCATTCGGCTCACACCAATGGCCATGTGTGAATAACCCGCAAAGTCACAATAGGTTCTAAACGGCCCCATGAGAGCTGCTAAAAACATTGTCGTTCCATTGTCTACATCCATAATGACAGATGTAATGAATGCCGTCATTCTGTCCGCAACACATATTTTCATGAACCATCCCCAAATGAACCGTTTCAAACCTTCAACGAAATTGTCATAGTTTGGCAGACGATTCTTATGGAGTTGAGGGATGAAATCGTTTGGTCTATCAATTGGGCCTGCTATCAATGATGGGAAATAAGCCACGTAAGTAGCAAAAATCAGGATGTTCTTTTCGGCATTAATGGAGCATTGATTGATTTCCACCGCATAGCTGATAAGTCGGAAAGTATAAAAAGACAATCCTAATGGCAGAATAATTTCAAGTACAGAATGGTGAAAATGCAACCCCATAAGGTTGAACAAATCCACAAACGAGTCAAAGAAGAAGTTGAAATACTTGAAATAAAACAGCGGCAACAGCCCTACTATAATGGTGAATGTCGTGATGCGTCCTGCCTTGTCCTCATCGCCCTTGTTATTCCACTTGTCTATCTCTATTCCCATGAAATAGAAAAACAGTGTCATCAACAGGATTATCGGAACAATTTTGATACTGGCCAAGGCATAGAACACGTAGCTCGCAGTAAGGAGTACCACGTTTTGCACCATCCTCTTTCCGTGGAAAAGATAGTACAAAGCAAAGACTATTGCGAAAAATGCCAGAAATTGTAATGAATGCAGCTCCATTACAGTAAGGGGTAACGGTTATTTGAAGTTTTATTATTGTAGTTTACTCTCCACGATTGAGATAAGGTCACCCACTTTTTTCAGGCGATTCAATTCTTTCAATTTGAACTTGATCCCGAGTTCATCCTCAACTTTTGTAATCATCTGCATGTGTGTAAGAGAATCCCAGTTCTCAACATCAGCAGCAGTCATTTCATCAGTGATAACAATATTGTTGTCACCAAACACTTCTCTGAAGATTTCTGTAATCTTCTCAATAATTACTTGTCTTTCCATTTTTTATTTATTTATCATACACTACGTTTATGTAGTTTTTGTCTTCTATTCTTACCACTAGAAAATCATACCCTTTTTGGATGTAATATGACAACACAAGCATTATAGGGAACACCATGCCTGCCATATAAACCCACTTCAAAGCTACCACATTAGGATTCCAAAGCTTTTCACCAACCCAAAAGAAAAAACGATGAAACATATAGCAAGCCATACTTGCATAACTGATGTTTTTTACAATTCTTGAAACTAAAACACGGGAGTGGTTTTGTCGATTTTTCTTTTCTATTTCTTTTTCATTTTCATTTGGGAACACCATTTTAGCTATCATATCACATAAAAACAAGACCGCGAAAACACCTAGAGCAGAAGTTATCCGTAAATAATTCGTTGTATAAACCCATGGCTTATATTTGCAAAACACCAAAGCCACAACAAAAAGCACAACAACGAAACACCGCAGAATTAATCCTTTTTTTGACGAAAACTTCCATGTAAAACAGGGAGCAGTAGCCATACCCAAAAGATAAAACAAAACATTAAAGACGAATCTTTCGTCTACAGGGAGAACCCTTCCCATAAAAATCACCAAAACAATGAATATAAACGGATTACAAATTCTATTCTTTATATCTTTCCTACATACCATCGGAGTTATCAGATAGCAAATAATAATAACCGGAATATACCATAAGGTCTTAGGCCTAGGGGTAAGAAATGGTGACAAACATAGTATTCCATATAATGTTGCCTTTGCGCTATTAAAGCCAATGAGACATAAAACAAGCGATGCCAAAAGAAACAACGGAATTATACGTACGACCCTATTCACATAAAAGTCTTTAATACTATTTCCTCCTTGACCAAAACAATACTTTTTGCCCAATAGATAGCCCGATGTAAAAGTAAACAGCCCGAGACATGCATCACACAGAATATGACAGCTAGGGATAACGTTTGCAGAAATGACATTATATACGTAACCATACAAATGTAAGAACGCAACAATATAAGTCATGCATAATACTCTTGCTATATCGAAGCGATAATCTCTCGTCATATCAATTGCATTACCGAAGCGTATAACCACCATCTATCACTAACGAAGACCCTGTTATCAATTGTGTTGCGTCAGAGAAATAATAAATCACGGCTTGAGCAATCTCCTCTGGCTTGGCAAATCGGCCAAGTGGATAATTTTTTCTAATCTCATCCAACGTTTCTTTTTCATATTTTTGGATCATTTCAGTTTCGACAAAAGCCGGTTGTATGCAATTAACACGAGCTTTTAATGGAAGGACTTCCAAAGCTAACACTTTTGCAAATTGGTTCATCGCCGCTTTCGATGCACCATAAAGTGCATTGGAAACCGATGGATAAAAAGCCGAAACCGAAGACATAAACACAATGGATGCCTGCTTGTTGATTTTTTTTGCCTTTATTAAAGATTTCATCAATAAAGCCGGACCTGAAAAATTCGTTGACATCATTTTCGCGATAAATACATCATCAATTTTCTTGACAATCATCTTATCATTAATGCCAGCAACAAGCGCCACACCATCTAACACCTCAACTGAATCGACAAGGTTTTGTATATCCGCATTAGAAGTAACATCGGCCTTGATTATTGTATGACCGTTATTATTCATTTCGGCCAAAGTCTGACGCAAACGATCCTCGTTTCTGGCAGTGAGATATACTTTTGCACCAGCTTTTGAGCATTCAATGGCTGTCGCTTTTCCAATGCCTGAAGAAGCACCTGTAACCAAAATGGTTTTTCCTTCAAGTGAGAATGGATTATACATGACTCTATAAATATTGGAGTTCAGAAACAACGATATGGTCGCAATTCAAATAACCTGCCCCGAATGAAAGCCCCGTACCGAATCCAGTTATGATAAGGTTATTATCCTTGTTCTTCAATGTGTCGGCAATATTAGTCACCATCAACAACGGGACACAAGCATTGCTTGAATTACCAAAATTGTAGAAGTTATAAGGCACTTTATCATCAGCCAGTTTGAGTTTCTTATGAATTTTGTTACAACTTATTTTACTGGCATGGTGCAACATATAATAATCAACCTTGTCGTCAATAATTTCAAAATGCGCCATGAAATCCTTAATACACCCCACAACGCGCATCATGACAAATTGGAAGACAGCTTCACCATCCATTTTGAACTGCAACGCATTTCTAATGTTACCGTTTGCATCAGCCTTTTCAACAAAGCTTTCAGGTGTTATCGGATTACGATAACCTCCATCAGGGATAATCAAGGAATCTTTCCCATCACCGAAAGTCTGCAAACTGAAATACATTGGTGCAGCCTGTGCATCATAAACTAAAGCAGATGCTGTTCCGGCATCGCCAAGAATCAAGTAAGCACTTTTGTCTCTCGGATTTGAATTCTTAAACTGGGTGTTACCCACCAATAAAAGAGCCTTTTGTATCTCCCCTTTCTCCATCATCCCGGCCAATACCGAGAGCCCATATACGAACCCTGAACATCCAAGAGAAATGTCAAATGCCAAGCATGTATTGGGGAGGCCAAACCTTTCCTGAAGGACACATGCCGTGGCAGGCATCTTGTAGTCTGGCGTGGCAGATACAAATACCAATGCGTCTATTTCCGACTTATCCCACCCCAGGTCTGACAACAGTTTTTCGGCAGCCTTAAAACAAAGGTCTGATGTGCAAACATCTGGTGAAGTACAATGACGGTATCTCACGCCTGTTGATTCCACATACACTTGCCGCTCTTCAGGTGTAAGCCATGGGTAATTCAGATTGTCTTCCACATTTTGAGGAACACATACTGCAGTCCCAGCATACCGAACATTATTAACGGATAGATAAGCCATTATTTTTGCTCATAACAAGATTATACAACTCCTCAATAGTATTTACTGAACGAAGAGTGGCACCTGTAATCTGCACGTCCATTTCATCATCAATGGCATCGACAACAGATAATGCCGTCAATGAGCCCCATTCTTCTAATTCGCGATAACGAGTTGACGGATTAAAACTATCCGCTGGTGTAAGCGAAAACTCATTTGCAACTAATTTTACAAACTCATTTAATGTCATAATTTTTAAATTTTAACTAATTATTTTTCCTACATTAAATTACCTTTTCCATCAATACGATTGTGTCGTAAGGATAAAACTTTAATATCATGGGATGCTTGGAGACATATTTTTTTGTGATCTTAAATCCCATCGACTTATTTATAAGAAGAATTATCTTGTTCGCCTCAAATGCATGACCTTGAATTTTCTGTGCTGAAAGTGCTTTCGCTCTTGTTAAATGAGCGTCGGTCAAATCCTGAAGTAGAAACTGTCCTCGATGTTCAGGCAAAATATAAGAATATTCAAGTTGATAGGCTCCCTTTTCCTTTTCAACATTCAAGTCTTTGATAACCAATGCGTTTTTTTGAGACTTCAAAACCTTGTCTCGCGGAATCACGTACATCAAAAGATTTGATTTCAATAAAGAAGATGGCATGTTGTCTTCATTATCGCCTTCAAGCCATCCCCCCATGGCAGCAACCACCTTGCCCTCATATTCCACCACCAAAAAACTGCTGACCGACAACTCGCAACCATCCACTTCTTCTTCAAACGCCTGTTTAATATAGTTGCGCAGTTCGTCTTCGGTAATCTCAAAATAATTGGCCATACCACACATGCCTGACGAACTCTTTTCTGCTTGTATTACAGTTTCAACCAAAAAATCAATGTCACCCAAAACAGCTGGTCTGATTATATATTTACTTGCATCTATTGTCATATTAGCATCCTTTTCTTCTAATTATTCAATCAACCAATTCAATAAGTCCTACTTGAAGATGATAAAGATAGCATATTTGATGATTGTCCATTGCAACCGATTCCACTGGTTCAAACAAAGGCTTGAATCCCTCGTCAAACAAATCCTCAACAGCTTGCTCAATATCGTCAACATCGTAGCAGATATGATAAGTGCAACATCCTATCTTTTGCAAATAAGTGTCAACTGGCGACGGTTCACCCTCTTTCAAAGGGGCAACAAGCTCAATTTTGGGGAAGCCTTCCTTGGTAAGAAAAGCTATTTTGGCATGCTGCACCTTTTCCTCATAAATCTCTGAAAGCAGCCATCCAGCATCAAGATAATATTGTGCCGTTTTCTGAATATCACGGACAGCATATCCAATATGATTTACTGATTTTAAGTGTTTCATGACAGTCCCAGTTTATTATTGTATCATCGCTTTAAGCTTCACTTTGTCGGTCTTGTCGTTGGCGTTCAACGGAAACTTTGGCACAAAGAGCAAGCGCGTCGGGATCATGTATGACGGCATCTTGGTGCGCATGTAGGCAATCATCTCCTCTGGGTTGAACTCTTCGGTTTCCATAAACATGGCAATTTCGGTGAGTGCATCCTTGTTCTCAAATGCCATGCAAACCACATTGATGTCGCCAAGGAACTCACGTGCATGGTATTCAATCTCGCCCATCTCCACGCGGAAGCCCTGTATCTTGGCCTGATGGTCCAAACGGCCTGAATACATGATGTCACCATCCTCGTCCTTATAACATAGGTCGCCACTGTGATACCATCTTACGCCATCTTTTACAAAGAAGGATTCCTTGTTCTTTTCTTCATTCTTAAAATAACCCATCGTCAATTGTGGTCCTGAAAGGCACAACTCTCCCATTTCACCGACAGCACATTCATAGCATTGTTCGTCAAAAATAACCATTCCACAATTCTTCATAGGTTCACCTATGGAAAGAACTCCGTTATGTGATTTATTATTAGAACCACGTTTGAATCGGTATGTCGAGCAGAAAATAGTATCTTCTGTTGGTCCATACACATTATCAATAACAGCATTTGTAGCGCACTCAGACCATGCTTTGGTAACATCCACATGTAATGCCTCTCCGCAGAACAGCGAGAATTTCAGAGATGTGCAGTCTATTTCATCAAAATAGGGTCTTAAATACTTAATGGTTGAGGGTGCCATCAAAGCAAAAGTCAATCGCTCATCCTCTATAAGACTGCCAATGTAGGTATATTTAATCACATCGGGCGGAACAGTATAGACACAAGCGCCTCTCATCAAAGGAGCAAGATATGACATTATTGACAAGTCGAATGTTAGGTCAAAACATTGCAGACACCTATCATTCTCGTTCATTGGATAAATTTCAAAGAAAGCATCAATAAACGAAGCTAAGTTTTTGCGGCTCAATTGAACGCCTTTGGGCTTACCCGTGCTGCCAGATGTGAACAAAATATAAGCAAGTTCTTCGTCTGAAACATCTGCTTTGGGTGTCAAGCAATCATGCTCGTATTCCAAAGCTGCAGTATTGATAACCCGCACACCCTCGTAGCGAGTCTGCTCAGAAGAATCAAGGATCAAATCAAGCTCCACCTGCTCACAAATGTCCTGACAACGCTCCAACGGCCATCCAGGATGCAGCGGCACGTAGCAGTTGCCCTCCAGCCACAAAGCGATGATGGAAGCGTACGTCTCCAGGTCATCGTTGATAACCAAGCCTACATTGGTGTTGCTAAAGCTGGTCTTGGCCAGTTGGCTTCTGACTTTTGAAACACACTGCCCAAACTGAGAGTAGGTGTAATGATCCTCGTTAATACAGAAGGCATTCCTATCGCCGAACAAACGGATAGAATCCAATATCTTTTGTAAGATACCTTGCTCAAAAGAAATCATAATGCGTCACAACTCAATTAAGAAGATATCCTCCATCAATAACCAAATTCGTTCCCGTAACCCAGGACGATGCATCCGAAAGAAGATATACTGCACCATTGGCAATATCCTCAGGAGTACCGAGACGTTTCAACGGATACCGTTCCAACATCATCTCCACATGATGCTCTTCGCCAGCTATGTCATTAGCTAATTTTAGGATATTTGTTGGCACCAGCCCAGGATTTACGCTGTTGATTCGAATGCCTTGTGGAGCCAACTCCAAAGCGGCTCCCTTCATAAACCCATTGACAGCACCTTTTGTTGCACAATATGATGTGTCGCCAACGCTTCCGACAAAAGCACCCGTCACGGCTGAAATGAGCACCACCGATGCGCCTCTTCTCAGTTTCTTCTTCTTTACCAACAACGAAAGCAGAAGCATTGTGGATATGGAATTTACGTTGAAAATATCCTCTATATCCTTGCGGTCAAAATGCTTTATCGTACTTACCTTGGGAATACCGGCACTATTCACCCAGCCTTGCAACTCAGGTAAGTCGTCAGCCAAGTGTTGTAATTCCTCTTGTCGGGAAAGGTCTGCCACCAAAATATGATGGCCTTCACCTTCAAGCATTGAAAGTGTTTCGTTCAAGCGTTCCTCATTCCTTCCATTAAGAATGAGTTTGCCACCCATCTGAGCACAAGCAACAGCTATTCCCCTACCTATACCCGAAGAGGCTCCAGTCACCAAAATAGTCTTCCCTTCTAACGAAAACGGATTCATTATTTGTTTTCAATAAAGTTGGCCAGTTCCTCGATGGTAGTGTGCTTGCGCAGGTCAGCGCCAGTAATGGTCTTGTGATAGACATCACCCACCATTGAAACGATGGAAAGTGCAGTCAATGAATTCCACTCGTCAAGCGATTTATAGTCGGTCGAAGGAGTAAATTGTTCCATCGGAGTTTCATCAAACTCACCAGCGAAGTTTTCAATAAATTCTTTAATGTCCATTATTTGGTAATATTAGTAATGAAATCTGACTTTATCAGTCGTTTATTATAGAATAATCAGTAATTAAGCCTTCATACGAAGGGATGTGCAATAAAGATGTCACCTTGGAATGAGGTTTCATCCGGCTAACAATCTTCTGAAGTGTGTCATCAGTACCCGCCTCATAAAACTCCTTAACGCCATCGTCATCCATACGGTTTGTTATTTTAGTCCATTGCACTGGATATGTCATCAGTTTAATCTGGTTATCAAGGATTTCCTGGGCATTGGTGTGTGGTTCGCCATCGGCGTCCTGATAGATAGGAATAACGGCATCCTTAAAAGTGAGTTTCTTCAGCTCATCTCCAAGAATTGCTCCTTCTTCAGCTGAATTGGGAGAATGCCCTACGCCCTTCATTGGAAGAACAATGGCGCGCTTTGCCCCCATTTCTTTCAAAATCTTGCAAGCTTTCTTTATGGAGGCACGAGCACCGGTGATTACCAGCTGACCTGGTCCGTTATAGTTGGCAATGTAGAGGTTTTCGCCATCTTCGTCTCCCACTTGATTCAACACCTCTTGTACCTGCTCGTCGGGGACACCAATAATAGCTCCCATGGCACTGGGATGCTTTTGGAAAGCCTCATGAAACACTTGTCCTCGAATTCTTATGAATTTCAATGCTTCCTCGAAAGAAATCACGCCAGCCGTAACCAATGCTGCATACTCACCGAGTGAATGACCGGCCACACAATCAGGCAGAATCTCATCTTGCCCCAACACAAGAGCCATTTCGTAAATGAAGATAGCAGGTTGCGTGTAGCGAGTATCCATCAGGAATTCCTCAGAAGCACTAAACAAGATATTCGAGAAGCGCTCTCCGAGTATTTCATTAGCCTCCTCAAACACAGCTCTCGCTTTAGGGAAATGATCATACAAATCCTTCCCCATCCCCTCTTTTTGGCAACCCTGGCCGGGAAACAAAAACGCCTTCATTTCGATTCCTTTCTGAGTTTTTTCAATCGACGGATTATTGCGGGTATTTCATAGTCGCCAGCCTCTTTATGGGCGAAATACTCATCCTTTAGGATGGCGGCATAGCTGATGTCGTAAAAGCGGCCATTCTGATAAACGGCTTGACGAAATAAACCCTCACGTGTCATAAACATCAACGGTTCAATAATATTGCTCGCTTTATTGCCCAAGATAGATTCTCCATACAAACGATTAAGTTTAAGGGTTTCAAAAGAATAGGAAAAAAGGAATAGAACAGTCTCTATCCATGCGAAACCATCCTGAAATGCTTTTTCACCAATCACAATACTATGAGTACACGCGCTCTGGTTTTGTTTGTCAATCTTTGACAACGCGGTCCATCCTATGATCTTCTTCTCTTCATCATTCACACAAATCGCCCAAAACTTAAATGATTCGTGTTCTCCAATGCATCCACGCACCCATTGAAGTGCATCATTATATGTAAACGGGCGCCATTGCCCAACTATCATACTATTGAGCTTCTCGTCATTCTTCCAACGATAGATTGCATCAACATCCTTTTCCTCAAAATCACGAAAGATAACGGTATTCATCGTTTGCTACTTCTTGATGATATCAACAATCCTTTTCATTTCTTCCACTCCATAACGTTGATCACATGGAATTGGTATCATACCATTTACTAAACCATACTCGATTTCAAAATCCTCAACACAACCAACATTAGGCCAATACTTTGCCACGAACACTTTGTTCTCAATCAATTCATTACGCAGATCACGGTCTGTTCCATGTACAAAAGGATAAACCATAGGGCAAGAAAAGGTATCCCATTCAGGCAATACTAATTGGTTATGTTCTGAAAGTGCTCCGTGTAAATATTTATAATTTCCTCTGCGCAGTGTTATAACCCTATTATAATCTATATGGGATAAGATTTCCTTTGTAACCGACGACATCCTCCGAATAGGCTGATTATCCAACTTCTTTTCGTTGGATTGAAAATCTGCAAAGCCTGCTTCAGCACCAAACTGCTTGCGCTTATATAGATGGTTGTCGTGGTCGTCGGTCTTTTCAATTTCGTTTATCTAACAATGTCGTTAGGCAGGCTTCCAAGGTAAGCCACTCCACCGTCAGCAGCACCAACAAACTTTCTAACACTATAGAAAGATTTGATTCCTGGAATGGGCTTAGCAAAAAACGCCTGTGCATTATCAACCACCAACTGGTCTCCAAATTTTGCCGCTAACTTTTGAATATAAGCATCCTTGATACCAAAATAGTTGTTGGCTATAATGTATTCCCCCTCTTTAGGATTTAATTCTTCTACGATTTCAAAACTTTTGTTGATATGATAAAATGACCATGGAATATGAAGTTTCTTTAATGGTTCCAAGACCACATCACAGGTATAATAAGGCAGATATATCAAATCAACCTTTCCAATACTTCGAAGAATGTACTCCAATGCATTACGACCCGTGTTCAGCAAAGCACCGTCCTCATAAGGGAATACGCTACTTTCTTCATAGTCTGCCAACTCAAAATATCCCCCGACAACTTTCATTACTTCACAAATACATCCAGCCATTCACGCTGATTGGTTATGCATTTTTCCAGGTCATCAACCGATTGGAACTTCAACACTAAAGTTCCAATAGCATCATTAGCACCCTCAAAACCATTTATCTTATCGCCCTTTTTCACCCACAAATCCTCTTCTACAATTTTAGCAGGCAAATCCTTTGATATTTCAAGATAATCAAATACACCTGTCTTATCCGCATGTAAAATCACTTCTGCCCAATGGCCTTTATAAGGTTTTTGCTCAATCTCAGGCACTGAATCACCTACGATATAACGCGTCATGGCCGTTATCATATCAACTCCTGTGGCATAGTGCAACATTTCGCACAGGCGGTTGCCCCCTCCACGAGGTGTAAGTTCCATAATGTAAGGCTTGCCGTTGGTTCCAATTCGTGTCTCTATGTTATAGATATTCGTCTTCATCCCAAGTAAAGTGATGAGACGTTGTATTTCAGAAGTCAGGAAATCCTCTTGCTCCTTTGTGAATGTCGAAGGCCACGTATATGCCGCAGGCGTGTAAGGATTGACCGCTTTTGCATCAAAATACTGTGCATTGAAGCTGACAAACTTCAATTTTCCATCCACAGAGAAACTATCCGTATCAGACGAACAACCTTGTTTCTCAATGAATTCCTCAATAATGATATGACCAGAAAGTGATTTGTCAAAGGCGTACGAAACTGCGGCTTCCAGTTGTTCAGGCTTATCCACGCGTGAAACACCTTTGGAGCCGGCAGAATCCGTAGGTTTCACTATTACTGGATAATCAAGCGTATCCTTATCAGCCAAAGCATCAATAACACTCTCGTATCCTTTTGCTTTTGGCCCATTGAAACCATGCTCCGCCAAAAAAGCACGAAAACGGTCTTTGTTTTGCAGAATGCAAACCGATTCGTAAGGTCCAAATGAAGGCAAGCCCATTTTTTCTTGAACATAAGAGGCACTCACCACACCCGGATCGACGCCAAACGACATGATGCCATCGATTTGCTTCTCTTGGGCGACCTTCAACACAGCCTCCTTGTCGATAATACTTACATTAACATACTCATCGCTAAATTTATGGGCAATATTGTCAGGCAGATAATCTGCGGTAATGACATAATATCCTTGCTCATGCGCCGCCTTAATGACGGGCAAGAGATAACGGATACCACCAAGGAGCATGAGTTTCTTTTGCAAATTATCTCGCTATTAAATGAATTATTCTATCCAAATCCATATCACACAGCCCATGATGCATCGGCAAGCATATCACCTCATTTGCAATTCTTGTTGCCACAGGCAGGTTCTCCACAGCCGCCGAAGGCAAGCCTTTGTATGTACTGAATGTACTGATCAAAGGATAGAAATACCGTCGCCCATAAACGCCTTGTTCCTTCATCTTGAAATACAACTCATCACGCGTCATGCCGTATTCCTCTGCATCAACAAAGATAGGAAAATAGCTGTAGTTATGCCGCACACCAGGCATGTCGTCAAAGAAACGGATACCTTTCACGTTTCTTAATGCCTCACGATAACGAACGGCCACTTGATGCCGTTTCTCTATGGCATCATCCACTTGCCGGAGGTTCAAAAGCCCATAGGCAGCACGGACTTCGTCCATCTTGCTATTGATACCCGGGGCAACCACCTCCGTCTCGCCAGCGAAACCAAAGTTTTTCAAATAATCGACCCTTTTCTTTGTCTCGGCATCTTTCACAACCAAAGCGCCACCTTCTGCTGTATTATAAACTTTAGTGGCATGGAAACTCAAAGTGGACATATCACCCTTTTTCAAAACGGATACACCATTCACTTCCACTCCAAAAGCATGAGCTGCATCATAAATCACTTTTAAGCCATATTTATCGGCAATCGCTTGTATACGCTCCGTATCGCAAGGTTTACCATAGCAATGCACGGGCATGATAGCCGTAGTTTTTGGTGTAATTGCCGCTTCTATCTTCTCAGGGTCAATACCACAATTCGTAGGGTCAATATCCACAAACACTGGTTTGATGCCATTCCACCACAAGGCATGGGTGGTAGCCACGAAACTATATGGTGTGGTGATCACCTCGCCGGTAACGTGCATGGCTTGTAAAGCCGTAATCAGTGGTAAGGTTCCATTGGTGAAGAGACTCAAATACTCCACGCCAAGATACTCGCTCAATGCCTTCTCCAGCTGTTGATGGAACTGGCCATTGTTGGTAATCCACTTGCTTTCCCAAATTTCCTTCAAGAGTTCATGAAACTCATCAAGATCGGGTAGCAAAGGAGAGGTGACAGTGATAATAGTGTCTTTTCCCATAATCAAGACAAATTGCTTTCACTCACAAATCCGTCAAATTACACCATAGCACGATACAACATATCAAGCCAAAACTTTGATTCCAACCGAAGGCGTTTCATCAATAGTAGAAGTAACCATACTATGTAGAATCTAAACCAAGAAGTCATTGAATGTTTTTTTTCGCCATAAAATCTATATGCGAAAATCTTGCTCTTGGAACATGATAAAAATCCCTTTTCACTCAATTTCGGATAAACTGGGGTTGAAGCAATTGTGCCTCTTAGTTTTCTTATTCCCAACCTAAGGAACACATATTTCGAATCTTTGAGACGAATAGCAAGAGACAATGGAATAAGGCCATAGAGAACCTTCTTATCGTCACTATTCAAGCTATGCGAATCACTAGTCGGATATTGCACCCAAACATAACCAGTTATGTCCAAAAAAACCATCGGGCCATACTGCAAATGATAATATGTAATATAAATGTCGTCAAATCCGCGTCCTAAATAAAAAGTCCGCTCCATATCATCTTGGGGACGACGTCGGAACATATTTGATTGAAATTGGCCCCTTAATTCATTACGCAGGAATTCTTCCAATGAAAAAACTGCTCCGCTTAATAATTTTTCGCTATAGGGAAAACAACTCCTCACTTTATCCAGACCTTCACCATCATTCAGCCTGAGGGTACGCGTCTGAACCATTGAGCACTCAGGGTGTACCTCCAACATTTCATACTCTTTCTGGTACAAATCTGTACCTATCAAAAAATCATCAGCATCAACACATACAAAATACTTCCCTCTCGCCTGTTTGTAAGCTGTTAGTCTATTCCAACCAATACGATGCCCTGATGTTATAGGTGAACAATCTTCCGAATTACAATGAATCCAAGACAAACGCAACAAATTCTTGTTACTTAGCACCCTATCTGTAGCGTTTAATCCCTTAACATATTCTTCTGTACCATCTGCTGCTCCATCGTCAGAAATAATTATCTCATAAGGGACTTTAATCACTTGTTTCAACACACTATCCAAGCAGCGCTCAAGCAACAATCTCTGATTGTGTGTAATTATCAATATGGAAATTTCAGGATCCATTACTATAACACTGATGACATTACCACCTCCACCACAATACTTAAACCGTATCCATAAAGCTCTTCTGCACCCGATTGAAAATCAAGATGCCAAGAGCCAACATAACAAGCATAACCACGAAACTATATGTCAACCATCCCCAACCGACAAATTCACCTGCACTCAGAGCACCATGCTTGAAAGTCTCGATAATAGGCGTTACAGGGTTGAGGCACATTATATCTGCCACATCATAGCCCCACTTCTGCCTTCCTGCCACACGACTCAAGGGATATACGATTGGCGTGGCATACATCCACAACGACACGAAAAAGGAAAACAGAATCTGCAAATCACGATACTTGGTCGTCATGGAGGAGATGATGATTCCGAAGCCCAAAGCAAGACCGGCCAACATTATTACTAATAGCGGGAAAAGCAGGAAGTACCAATTGGGAGTCGGAGCCATTCCCATAATGGCATAATAAATATACACAATCACAAAAAGCCCGAACTGTATGCCGAAACGCACCAGGTTACTGATTACACTGGAAAGCGGCATGATCAATCGCGGAAAATAGACCTTGCCGAAGATACCAGCATTGGAGACAAATGTGTTGGAGGCCTTACCCAAACAATCCGAAAAATACTGCCACATGCAAATGCCACCCAAGTAGAACAAAGGTTGTGGTATACCGTCCGTCGGGATGCCAGCGATGCCACCAAACACCACCATATACATGATTACCGTCAACGCAGGCTGAATCACCCACCAAAGCGGACCCAAGATGGTCTGCTTGTAAGCCACCGTGATGGTGCGCTTGACAAACAAAACCAACAAATCTCGATAATCCCAAATTTCTTTCAAATTCACCTCGAAAAGCTTGTTCCGAGGTTTGATAACGGTGGTCCAGTTTTCTTCTTTCGTTTGTGCCATATTATTTCCACTCAAATGCTTTTCAGCATTCAGTTTTCTAAAAGAGTCCTATATTATTGATTCGTTCAAAAAAGTGTATAGCTTCGCATTCTGACCCACATAAAATGGTCATAAAAATCACTCTTACAACTATTTACCATAGCCGTTAAAGACTAAAATCACGCCTATCTTTCCAGATAATTACCTGCAAAACATACGCGTTGCAAAAATAAGGTTTTTTTTAATAAATAAAGCAAGAAAAAAACAAGAATTCAAAATAATTCAATGTGAGCGCTTGCCTCTCAACAAGATATTGCCGACAATGCCCCAAAAATACTTCCAATCGGTGCGGAACGGATGCTCCATATAGGCTTCCAAATAGCGTCTCTCACTGTCCTGGATCTCTTCCAAAGTTTCTGGCATATCCAAATAGAACGGAGGGAGAAGACCTGGCTTGACTTTTGTTCTAAGTTGCTGCAAGTCTTCGTCATACAGGCTGAAATACTGCTGGCTGAGAGGGCGCACACCCACCAGTTTCATCTGGCCTTTCATCATATTCAAAACCATAGGCAGTTCGTCGAGCCACAACTTGCGAAGTACACGCCCCCATTCCGTGACGCGATAGTCGTCGGCGAACTTGCCCCCCACATCCAAATCGTTGTTCTCGTAGATATAGGTCTGCAAGAACTCGGAATAAGCATACATGGTACGGAGCTTATACACATTGAACAGCTCTCCGTTTTTGCCTACCCTACGCAATTTGACAAACAACCCCCTGGTATGCGGCTGGTCGTATGGCTCACGCTTCTTCTGTGCAATCACACAGTAACGGTCGTGAATATATTGCTCGCTAACCACATCAAAGCCACAATAATACAACCTGCCCAGGACTTCCGGGCGAGGGAAAACCTTTCTCACCTTTTTGGTGCACAAATAATAGAACTTGCTCGTTAGCCTGAGCTTCGGGCAGACTCTATGCCAAAGGAAATCAAAGAAATAAATAATATAGGCGACAATGCTGATGTGCTTGCTGAATATCTGCGCCCTGCGTTTTTGGGAAGTGTCGAAGGCACAGACGAAATATCCATCCTGTTTCAGCTTGGCATTGGCACTCCGCAAAAACTGGTTCAAGTGCCTGACCGCGTTCAAGTGCTCTTTTGCAAACAATACCGTCGCCTCACCATCTGGGACAGCCCATGTTTTATCTGCATAGTCGTTCAGCCATTGCGAGCGTTCGGGACTCCTGGGCGTTTTTGCCACTTCCATCAGTTCCCGAAGCTCATCCGGAGCATTATCGAAATCAAACCTCGGGGCATGCTGGGTCTCAGTCACGGCAAGGTATTGTATGACCTCGTCGTAATTGTCACGACTCGCCAATGAACTGAAAAATGGCTTTCTACCCATTACAAAAACAATTACTTGTTCAAGAATTCACAAACTGCTTTGCAAATCATATCCTGATCAGCCTCAGACAGATAAGGATGTATGGGCAGAGAAATCACCGTATCGGCCAAAGCTTCAGAAACAGGGCAACGGTTGTCCGATGGGTTCAGATAGTTGAAAGCCGTCTGCTTGTGCATCGGGATAGGATAATAGATGGCGGTTGGAATGTCCAAAGCCTTCAAGGCATTCTGCAGGCCTGTCCTGACCTCCTTATCCTTCACTTGCAGGGTATATTGCGCCCAGCTAGAGTAATAACCTTCCGGAACCACCGGGGTCTTGACCACACCTCTCAACTTCTCCGTATAACGGCTTGCCACCTTGTTGACATCCTCAAGTTCATACTGAGCAAAAGCTTTCAATTTGACCAGAAGCACAGCAGCCTGAATGCTGTCCATACGCGAATTCATGCCAATGCGAACATTGTCGTAGCGGTCGCTGCCTTTGCCGTGGATATGATACGACTCGAGCAACGCTGCCCACTCGTCATTGTCGGTGAACACTGCGCCACCGTCACCATAACATCCAACGGGCTTGGCCGGGAAAAACGATGTGGTGGAAATGTCACCAAAAGTACAAGCTTTTTGTTCGCCGATGCGTCCACCAAAGCCTTGGGCACCGTCTTCCAAGACATAGAGGTGATACTTTTCAGCCACCTTGCGAATTGCCTTGAAATCGGCGGGGAGGCCGAACAAATCGACTGCAATGACCACACGAGGTGTGAGTTGGCCTGCCTTCAAAGTCTGTTCGATCTTCCTCTCAAGGTCAACGACATCCATGTTGAAGGTGTCCTTGTCGACATCGACAAAGACGGGAGTAGCGCCTTGCATGGCAATCACTTCAGCCGAAGCGAAAAAAGTGAAACTCGGCACAAAAACGGCATCACCAGCTTTCACATTCCACACCTTCAATGCCAGAAGCAGCGCATCCGTGCCACTATTGCAAGCCACACAGTGCTTTGCACCGACATAGTCAGCGAGAGCGGTCTCCATCTCCTTGATTTTAGGGCCCATCACAAAAGCCGAAGAAGCCACCACATCAAGGATGGCCTTGTCCATTTCGTCCTTCAGGACGGTATATTGGGTTTTTAAATCTCTGAATTGCATCTGTATCTGTTAGCAGTGAGCAGTCGTCCAGTTTTTGGAACTGAACAACAAGGCTGCACTACACTATTTTCGTTAAACATCCATTTTTTTCTTCATAGCACCTTCCGCATTCGCAATGCAGCGTAGCATTGAGACGTTTGCCGCATTCGCAAACCCAACCGATTTGTCGTGCTGGAACACCCGCCATCAAGGCATAAGGCTTCACATCCTTGGTCACTACTGCACCGGCTGCGATGAGTGCACTCTTGCCCACTGTATGTCCGCAGACCACCGTACAGTTGGCACCTAACGAAGCGCCTTCGCAAATTTTGGTCTTGGCATACACACCATGTACAGGGAAATGCGACCGCGGCGTGGTCACATTGGTAAAAACACAACTCGGGCCACAAAACACATTGTCCTCAATCTCAACGCCTTCATAGATGGAAACATTGTTCTGAATCCGCACTCCATTGCCAATCTTCACGTTGTTTCCCACATTCACATTCTGCCCCAAAGAGCAACGTTCGCCAATGACGGCACCCGACTGGATATGGCAAAAATGCCAAATCTTCGTCCCAGCACCGATGCTCACATTGTCATCGACATAACTACTCTCGTGTATATAATAGGGTTTCTCCATGATTTACATTATTTGATATTACATCCAACCCGAAGCAAGCACTTCCGCGATGTGTATCACCTTAATAGGCAGTCCGGCCTTCTCAATATAGGCTTTCTGGTGCATCAGGCAGGTCATGTCGGTCGAGACAATATACTCAGCTCCCGTGTTCATCGCGTTCTTGACCTTGTGCGAAGCCATTCCCATTGACAGGGTCTCATGCTGCACCTGCAACGAAAAATCGGCGCCACAACACATGTCAGTCTGCTTCATCTCAACCAGCTCCAGCCCTTTCACTTTCGAGAGCAAGAGACGGGCTTCCTTGCCTAAACCCAAGCCTCTCAAGGCGCTGCAACTGTCATGAAACGTCACTTTATGAGGAAACTCCGCACCGAAATCAACAAAATTCACCTTATTGACCAAGAAATCGGTCAACTCGTAGACATTGGCCACCATCTTCTTGAAATTCAAATGGTTGGCCGTATTGAAAAACAACTCGGGATAATATTTCTTGATGTAGTGTACGCAGGCCGCAGACGGTGCTACCACCGGACCTTCATAGGAAAAGTCATTAAGGAACTTATCTCCCAAATCCTTGGCTTCTTCCAGAAAACCAGCATGATAAGCGAAGCGTCCACAACAAGTTTGTTCCGGATTATATTCCACATCCACATCAGCGCGCTTCAGCACCTTGAACGTGTCGATAGCGACCTGAGGGAAAAACTGGTCGATGACGCAGGGAACAAACAGTTCGACTTTCATTTTCTTCTTTTTTGCAAAAAAATCGTGCAAAATTACGGATTTTCTTCCATCTGACTGCAATTTATTTTCAAAAAGTGGGTTTTTCACAACAAAACCCTAATAAAAGGGCATTCCTTCCAGTAGTTCGGATACGATTTTGCAACCACCTCCGGATGGTCGAAAGTGAGCGTCCCGACCTTCATGGAAAGCGGTGCCAAGGCCATGACAATGCGATGATCTCCGTATGCATTGAACTGCAACGGAGCCGAAGGTCCAAAGAATGGCAAGCTTGATGAGGGTTTCAAAACAAGTTCATTATCAGAAACACGTTCCAATAAGGTACCGATCTTGGCCAGTTCCATTTTCATCGCCAAAATCCTGTCCGATTCCTTATTTTCAAGGGTGGCAATACCCGTAAACCTTGCCTCAAGTTGCAATCCGGCACAGGTGGCAGCCATCGTCGGGAACAAGTCGGGATTATATGAAAAATCGAAAGCATAATCCTGTTTATCAATGGCTTTCTTGCACAAAACGATGGAATCATTCTCCTCAATGCTCATCACCCCAAAAGGATTCATCCATTCGGCTATGATGGAGTCGCCTTGGACACTACTGCGGTCCTTCGACGACTCGACTATGCTCAGCGACCGCAGACTCAGCGAGGGTAAACGTATTTCACAATCTTCACTGAAAGCGGCCATTTCATACCAATAGGAAGCTGCACTCCAGTCGGATGAAACCATGAAACCATTGGGATGATAAGGCTTAGGTCTGACGGTGGTTGTCCTGTCCTTCAGTTCAACCTCTGCCCCGAAATGCCGCATCATGGCCAAGGTCATGTCGAGATAAGGGAAGGAATTGAGGTCGCCAAGCAGTTCCATTTCAAGGCCTTGAGGCCACATCGGGGCGGCCATGAGCAAAGAGGAAGCAAACTGACTGCTTTGCGACATGAAGAGCGTCACCTTCCCACCCGAAATCGACTTGCCATGGATTTGCAGAGGCAAAAAGCCCTGTTTTTCAGCATATTGTACTTCTGCACCAAGCGACGACAAAGTCTTTACAAGCGGTGCCATGGGGCGTTGCCGCATCCGCTGCGAACCCGTCAAGAGCCAATTCCCTTCATGGGTAGCCAGATAGGTTGTCATGAAACGAGCCGCAGTGCCGCAATCGGAGATATTGATTATTCGTGGATTAGCTCCTATGTCATTGACTACATCGAATGCTGAGCATTTCCCGCCTTGGCATGTGGGAGAGAGGGAATCTATAGGAGATAATCCTCGCAGTGCCTCCTTCAAAACCATTGTGTCTTTCGAATCCGAAAGATTCTGAAAAACTGGAGCAAAACCGCCGTAGGCAGCAATCATCAAAGCGCGGTTGCTTTCGCTCTTGCTGGCCGGCAACTGAATAGTACATTGTAGTTTCATAAGCTATATACCTTATTTATAATGTAAGCCAAAGCCTCCCTAACCTTTTCCGAACCCACTTCCACGTCAAGCACTGGTCGTCCAGGGGCTTCTATCAACACGAATTGTTCTTTTCCGTCCTTGTTTTTCTTATCGTGCACCAAATAGCGCATCACGGGCTCAATATCATCGACATCTAATTTCGTTTCCGCTTCCGAAAGCAAGATGGGTAACTGTCGTTCAAAGTCGCTTAGCACCTTCTCATCGAGATGACAAAGCTGCACCGAGAGCCACAAAGCCGCACCCATGCCCAACGCCACCGCTTCGCCATGAAGCAGAGGGTTGTCTTTAGTAAAGCTATGGCTTTCGATGGCATGACCTAAGGTATGCCCAAAGTTGAGCACCTTACGTAAGCCTTGCTCTTTATAATCTTTCGCCACGATTTCGCGTTTGATCTTGCCTGCAGCCAAAAGATACTCCTGATAATTGTCGGGGTTGACCTTCAGCATGGGTGGATGGGCGATGAAGCCATATTTCATCATTTCGGCCACGCCCGAAAGTATCTCCCGATGCGGCAAGGTGCTGAGATAGATGGGCGAAATCCAAACCTCCAAAGGTTCCGCGAAAGTCCCTATCTGGTTCTTGCATCCGCCGAAATCGACCCCAGTCTTCCCTCCTATCGCCGCATCGACCATGGCAAGCAAGGTGGTCGGGATGTTAAGGAAACGGATGCCCCGATGGTAACACGAAGCCACAAAGCCGCCCAAATCGGTGATGACGCCACCGCCCAAATTGACCATAACGGCCTGGCGGTCGGCATGGTGTTTCATCAAGGTTTTCCAAATCCTTTGTGCGGTTGGCAGGGTCTTGTACTTCTCGCCCGGCTTCAACACGATCTCAACGGCATGATTGCAGCCGAGCCAATGCTTTGTTTCGGGAAGCCAAAACATGGCGACGTTCTCATCCGTAAGGATGAAGACCTGCGAGGCTTGGGAAAGCGTTTTCTTCAGTTCTTCAAGGGTCATTTCGTTGGGTTTGGATTGCAAAAGTAAGGATTTCAGACATAACAACAAAAAAAACCGCCCCAAAAGGAGCGGTTTTTTCATTCAACCGTAAGATTGATTACTTGGTGATGACAACGCGTTGGACGCTGTTGTTGCCATGGTTGTCGTAGATGCTGAAGAAGTAGACACCAGCCTCAACATCCATGTTGATGTTGTTGACCATGTTGTCGAGCTTCACCACGCGGACGAGCTGACCAGCCACATTGTAGATAGCCACATGGCTCAGGTTCTCGCCTTCGAGGGTAACCATCGAAGTGGCGGGGTTAGGATAGATGTTGTAAGTTTCTTCTCCGTTTTCAGCAACTGAAGTGTAGTCCACAAACAAATGGATCGGGATAAGATACTCTTCATTCTCAGGATCGTTGGTCTTGAAGATAACTTTTGCTTCCATGTTGGTCTGATCGTCCATGCCGATGGAGTTGAAATTGACAGTCACAACATCAGTTCCGCCGATGGCGATAGAACCTTCGGGCTTGCTCAAAGTAGCCCAAGTTGAAGGAACAGAAGTACCTTGGACGTTGGCGCGCAGATGGAGGCAACCATAATCGTCGCTCAAATTATCAGGTCCGAGTCCATTGAAGGCACCGCCGCCATTGGTACGATAGAAACCGCTATTGGGCTGATATGACATACCGTCAAAAGACATAGCATAACCACCCACAGCTTGAGTGAATTCAACGGTCACCCAAACATTGAAGCCTGTCAAATCGACAGGGGTGTCGAAGGTGGCAACAGTCCAATCCTCTTGGTTGATTTGAGCATAAGGAACGACTTTTTCGGCAAGGACTTGACCGGGTTGTCCATTCATGCCTTGACCATAGATACGGAAGGTGAGGTCGGTACCAGCTTCAATACCAAAACCAGAAGTAGTAGGAACAATGTAATACTGAGCACTGATAATTTGGCAACCCATAGCAGCTCCAGCATAAGACATGCCGGGGAACATAGTGGCAACCTCAACCAAGGTAGGCTCTTCCCAGTTGAAGCCGACAAACGAAGAATTGTCGTTAGGCTCAACGTCATAGTTGATTTGTGAAGTGGCGGAGCCGCCTTCACCCATACCGAAGTCGATCCAAGCAGTCCAGTCACCGATAGAAGTACCGTTTTCATTGCTGATTTCGATGTCGACAGAATTGGCATCGTCTTCCATGAGTTCAACAAAGATCTCATCGGTATCGAACTCGAGAGAAGCGGCGGTTTCTTGACCGATTCTGGTGTATCTGAAGTTGTCGAGATAGTAGCAACCCAATGTGGTATTAGGAGCAAAGAAGTCCATGGCGTCCATCTTGCGGCCAACCACATTCTCACCGAAGCTGTCGAGGCTCCACTGCCAGCTCACGACAGAGATTTCCTCAGGATGAGTGGTTTCTGAACGATAGAACAGTTCAGCTTGGTCAGCGTCGCAATCCACATGGATACGGAAGAACATCCACTCATTCACAACTGCAGGGATGTCACCGTTGCTGTTGGCACCAGCGTGCACTGTACCATGACCTGGTTCATAAGTAGTAGAAGAAGTGCTGCCGTCATTGGTAGCGTTCACATAAGCCTGCATGGCCCAAGTTGAACCGCTTCCATTGAACTCGTGAAGGATGTTGAAGTAACCGTACTTGCCTTCCTCGCAGAAAATAGCGAACTCAAGGTCGTAGGTACCTGATTCCTGACCACCAAGAAGGAGGACGTTGTCATTAGCGCCAGAGATGTAACCGCATTGTGTACCACCAGCCATTGCAATAACACCGTCTTCGTTGCTGCCGGGTTGGTTGGTCCAAGTGGTCCACCAATCGTTTCCAATGGCAATAGCGCTTTCAGCAATCTTGCCACCGAGAGGATAAGCTTCAAAATCGTCGTCAATCAACACTTGGTCATCAGCACCACTGATGATACCAATGTTGTCGATGTAGAATTCAGAAGTGGCTGCATTCTCGGGAGGATAGAAGTCCATGGCATCGAGGGTACGGCCAACGGTGTTCTCACCGAAGCTGTCCAAGCTCCATTGCCATGAGCACATTTCCTGCTCAGGTTGGCCAGCGATGTTCCAGTAAAGGGTAGCCCAGTCTTGGTCCATGTCAATGTGAACTCTGTACTGCATCCATTGGTCATAAACGCAAGGGATTTCTGCAGTGCCATTGCTACCAGCATGGACAGTGCCCAAGCCTTCGCCGAAAGCTGTGGTATTCTGACCATCATTGGAGCAGCAGAGATAGAATTGAGCAGCCCAAGTAGAACCAGAACCAGCAAAATGGTGCAACACGTTGAAGTAACCATTCTTGCCATTCGGAACGTAAGCATCAAAAACAAGGTCGAAAACACCCGTTTCGATACCACCAAGTTTCAGAACTTGGTCGTTGCCAAAAGTAAAGTGAGCGGCCATCGTACCGTCAGCCTCAGCGAAGACACCGTCTTCACCACCGCCAGGGGCATTTGACCAAGTTGTCCAAGGATCGCCAAGGGTTTGGGCGATCTTAGCGCCAGCAGGGCAGTCGTTGAAATCAAAGTACAGCGACTGTGCGAAAGCATTGCCACAAACGAAGGCAATCATCGCAATGAGTAAAGATACTTTTTTCATTTTTTTGAAATTTTAGTTAGTATTAAGTGGATTGTTCATTCAAAAAAGCTACGCGAAACGCGCTGCAAATATAACCATTTTTTGTTTGTTGCAAGGAGATTGAGGATTTTTTTAGTGAAGAGTTGAGAGTTGAGAGTTTTAAGTTGAGAGTGGGGCAGTTGGGAATGCTGAATGAGATTTGCGGAAGATTTATTTCACTATAATGCCTTGGATTCCTTCCAGTAGTTTATCATTTCATTTAAAGTGAGGTGTTGAACGCCTTTGCCTTGCTCGCGGGCTTTCTGCTCAATGTAGGCAAAACGCTCGCGAAACTTCTTGTTGGTTTTCTCCAAGGCATCATCCGGGTTCACGCCGATGTAGTTGCCATAAGCGGCCAAAGCGAAGAGCAGGTCGCCGTATTCCTCTTCAATATGTGCAGTGTCGTCAGGATTTTGCAATGCCTCGATGAGTTCATCCTTCTCTTCCTCCACCTTCTGCCAGGCCTGCTCGGCCTCGGGCCAACGGAAGCCCACACCTGCGGTCTTCTGTGCCATGCGGTAGGCCTTCAACAAGGAAGGAAGTCCCTCGGGCACACCACCCAGCACGCTGCGGTTGTGCTCGCGCTCCAGCTTGATTTTCTCCCAATTTTGCTCCACCTGTTCTGCATTCTCAACATGCTCATTGCCAAAGATATGCGGATGACGCACAATCATCTTCTCACAGATACCATTGAGCACATCGGCGATGTCAAAAGCACCTTGCTCCTGCCCTATCTTGGCATAGAAGACGAGATGGAGCATAAGGTCGCCGAGTTCCTTTTTCACCTCGTTGAGGTCGTCATTGAGGATGGCTTGGCTAAGTTCGTAGGTCTCCTCAATGGTGAGGTGACGCAGGCTGTGGATGGTCTGGGTGCTGTCCCACGGGCAGCCCGCTCGCACGGCATCCATGATATCTAAAAGGCGTTTGAAGGCGGATAGTCTTTCGTCCATGATAACATTATTTTGAAGGTGCAAAGATAGGGAATAATGTTGAATGTTGAGATTCCTGCTGCGCGGGAATGGAGTTGGCGTCTGATGTAGAAAGCGGCGGTATGCAAAGCTGACGAATCGTAAACGCTCGAAGCCGCCGCGGTTAAATAATAGTGGCACTCCATTCCCAAAGGGAATCTCTCCATTATCATTGTTTTTTGTACCTTTGCAGGCTCGATGCAACGACAAAAAAACCATATCATTCTCTTTGTGCTGTTCACCTTATTATTAATAGGGAAAACGGCGAATGCCCAACTCAGTAATCGGAACTATGAGATTGAGGCGCGGGTGCATTATGGCTACATGTATTTCCAAAACGACGAATACCACTCTGCCTTAGGTCGCTACAGCCGTCATACACCCAGCTATGAGTTTTCGCTGCACCGCAACACCTACGGCGAGCACCGTTGGGAGGTGCTGCACAACTACCCTTCCATCGGTTTCACTTTCTATTATTCGGGCTTCGGCAACGACAGCATCTCAGCCGAGTTAGGCAAGGTGTTTGCCCTCTACCCTTTCATCAACTTCCCCATCACACCGGGCGCACACAGCAGGCTGACCTTCAAATTAGGCGTGGGTGTGGGCTACCTCACCAACAAGTTCGACCCGAAAGAGAACTACCACAACTATGCCATCGGCTCACATGTCAATGCAGCGGTCAACCTGTCGTTTGAATACCGTCAGCGCATCGTCGACCGTCTGCATTGGGTGACTTCGGCTGGCCTTACCCATTTCTCGAACGGCGCCACACGAGCTCCCAACATGGGCATCAATATCTTCAGCGTTGCCACGGGGTTATCATGGTACTTGGCGCCACCCAAGACCCACATCGATAAGCGGCTGCGACCCAAAAACTATCTCTTCGAGTTTGACGGCAAACGGCATTTCGTCACCGATTATCAATACACCATTGGTTTCAAAGACTTGAGTCAGCAATACGGAACCCACGAGTACTTTTTCGTGCACGATTTGGCTGCCAACTTCATGTTCCAAATCTCCGAGCGAGACCGTTTGGGATTAGGTGTCGAACTGGTCTACGACAACTCCGACAAAATCACCAAGCCCGACTGGGACATTTACTTGAAGCCAGGATTCTTGTTCGCTTATGAGATGCTCCTCGACCGCGTCAGCTTCATGTTTAATGTCGGCTTGCGCAACAACGTTCCGCTCAACTCGCCGACCTTCGGGATGCTGTTTTACCAGAAAGTGGCGGCGCGTTACTACTTCACCGACAACCTGTTTGCCACCCTCGCCTTCACCACCTACGACATCAAGGCCGACTTCATCAGCTTAGGCATAGGATACCATATCCAGCACAAATACTACCTGCCAACCCATGAAAAGAAAACACATCGCAGTCCTGTTTTTCCTCGTTAGCCTATTGACCGTGTCATGCAGCAAGATGGACCAACTCTTCAACAATGGGGAGCCCGTCACCGAATGCCGCAATATTAGCCAAAGATTCAGCGCGATTTCCATGTTCAACAACGTGAATGTCAGATTAGTGCATGATAATCATCCCCGTCTGGAACTGACTTGCCCCAAGAACCTTATCGGGAAAGTGACTACCGAATTTGATGGCGATACGCTCATCATCAAAAACGAAAACGAATACAACTGGCTGCGCAGCTATGACTATAGTATCGACTTGACGGTGTATTACGATAGTCTGCGTCAGATCAACTTCGCCTCGGTGGGCGATTTGATTTGCACGGACTCCATCAGAGGCATGGGAGAGTTGGTCGTCGACTCAATGGAATTCGACATCGATACCCTTTGGAATCGAAGCTTCTATCTCAACATCAACGAGGGCAGCGGCGACATCGACCTGACTTTCAAATGCGATGTGGTCAAAAACCAGTTCAACAACGGCACGTCCAAAGTCACCATGAGGGGTATTTCAGGCTATACCGAAATCATCATGCGGAGTTATGGGGTAGTGCATGCCGAGGCTATGGAATCCAACTTCGTCAGAGTACAGTCACATTCCACCAACGATGCCTACGTTTGGGCTAAAACAGGACTTCGTGTTTGGCTTTATAGCATTGGAAACGTGTACTATAAGGGCAACCCATGGATCGTACAACAATGCGAAGGTGATGGGCGACTCATAAAAATTGAATAATGTTTGAAAAACATCGGGAAACACCGAATTTTGGTATGAAATTTGTTAAGTTTTGGTCAATTAAAACTCTGTTTGGAAACAAAATAAAACTCAATAAAATGAAAGCTTTAAGATTCATCCCAATCATTGCCTTGATGGTCTTCGCCAGCTGCTCGGCGAACCGCAATGTTGCAAAGGACGACACCTATTATTCACCTTACAACAACAGTGAGCGTTTGACCACTGGCAATGGCTCATACGTGAGCCCCAGCATCAGCAGCAGCTCGGAATATGACTATCAAGCCTATTATTCCGACAGTAAAAATTACGTCAGCAATGCCGAGCCCGTCTACCAGACCACGGAAACCGTGACTGACACCAACGGTGTGGTTTACACCACCACCGAGACTTACTATGATGCCGACTTTGCTGCGCGCATCAAACGTTTTGGCACGCAGGCCTCTTCATCGAGAGGCTATTATGACGACTATTACACTGGGGGCGACACATACATCTATGTCAACAGCTATGACCCCTTCTATTGGGACTACTACCCGACCTTTTATTACGGTTGGAGCTATCGTCCCTATTGGAGCTCATACTGGAGCTGGAACTGGTATTGGGGTTATCCTTACTACTATAGCTATTGGGGCTGGGATCCCTACTGGGCCTACGGATGGGGCTATCACGATTACTACTGGCATCACCCGCACCACCATTGGGACGGGCACCATGGTGGAGGACATCATGGTGGAGGACATCATCATGGTGGACACGACAACAGCCTGAGTAGTTATGTTGCCAGCGTTCGTCACGGCAACAGTGGTACCAATGGTTCTTTGAGCCACCGCGCTTCAAACAACGGAGGCAGCATGTCAGGACGCGTCAACAGTAATGGCAGTGCATCAGGCAGTATGTCATCGAGACGTCCTACAACGGGCGATGCTTCCACCGGCCGCGTAGGCAGTAGCACAGAACGCACTCACACCAGCAGACCAACCGTGAGCAGCAGACCAACCGTGAGCGACAGGCCTTCAGCAGGTACAAGCGGCAGAACAGGAAATGTGGCATCAAGCCGTCCAAACAGCTCTAGCAATGCAAGCTCTGGTCGTGTTGGCTCGGGAAGCCAAAGCGGTCAACGCCAAAGCTACACTTCTCCAAGCAGCAGCCGTCCATCGCGTTCAAGCTCCGAATATGTACGTCCGCAGAGCAGCACTTCGCGTCCCTCTTCTTCGGGCTATAACCGCAGCGGCTCTTCCAGCAGCAGCTATAATAGAAACAACAGCTCAAGCGGTTCCTATAACAGAGGCAACTCGTCAAGTGGCAGCTACAATCGCAGCAGCTCACCTTCAAGAAGTTCCTCGTCAAGCTCAAGCCGCGGCTCTAGCAGCTACAGCGGTGGCCGCAGCTCAAGTTCAAGCTCAGGTGTAAGCCGTGGCAGTTCAGGCGGCGGTAGCCACAGTTCATCAGGTGGTGGCCGCAGCTCTGGCGGCGGAGGAAGAAGATAAATTTCACCCAAATCCCAATAATTGACAATAAAAGACTACCTTTGCAGCTTAAATGCAAGGTAGTCTTTTTTATTTCATCACCATGAAGAAAGCCTTAATCATCACACTCATCATACTATTCTCAGTCAAGCTGTTTGGCCAAGGCACCGATGATGCCTTCTTATTCTCTCAAACCTATTACCAAGGCACAGCCAAAGCCATGGGCATGGGCAATGCCTTGGGCGCAGTAGGTGGCGACATGACGGCAGTAAACATCAATCCGTCAGGTATGGGTATCTATCGTAGCAACGAGTTCACTACCACACTCAACTTGATGGATAACTACACCCATTCCACATATTACGGTGCGAGCAACGGCGCCAACAATATGCGTCTTTCCATTCCCAATCTCGGCTATGTGAGCACCAAGCAAAGAAGCAACTACAAGCCTTTGCGCTTCACCCAATTCGGCATCGGACTCACCCGAACCAACGACTACAACATCCACAGCTACGCCAAAGGCATCAATCCGACAAGTTCGAAAATCGATGATTACCTCGCACAAATCGACGGCTATTCACAATTAGAGTTACAAGACGCCTTCCCCTACACGATTTACCCTGCGTGGAGTACTTATCTGATTGACATTTATCACGATGATTTAGGTGATTATTATAGTAGTCCTGTCCCACAAGGCAATATCTGGCAAGGACAGGAAAACACTTTCAAAGGCCGTTCAGAAGAATGGACCTTTGCGGGCAGCGCCAATTTCAACGATCGCCTTTTCATCGGCATCAGTGCGAATCTGGCCCATGTGAAACGCTTTGGGACAAAAGTGTTCCAAGAAAGTCGAGTTGAAGGCACTGAAACGGATTTCGACCAATGGAGTTTCAAGGAAGACCTACGCAGTGACGCATTCGGTGGTAATGTGAAACTCGGTTTCATTTTCCATGCCAATCGCTGGCTGCGTTTGGGCGCCGCTTTCCATTCCCCAACCCTCTACAACTTCGACGAATCGTGGCAAACCGAGACCGAGTCACAAATCTTAGGGGTTACCCGAAAATACATCAGCCCCATGTCCAACTACGAATACACCTTCATCAAACCACTGAAATGGGTGGGCAGTATGGCTTTCGTTATCGGACAACATGGTATAATTAGCATAGATGCGGAATATACCAACTACGGCGCGGCCACTTTCAAAGCCAACGACTTCGACTACAGTGCCGTCAACGAAAACATCAAAAGCACCTACGGAAGGACTTTCAATTTCCGTTTAGGCAGTGAATGGGCCTTGGGCGACACTTACCTTAGGTTAGGTGCGGCCTACTACGGCAGCCCCTTTGGCCTTGGCGAAACGGGCAGTAGCGTCAAGAAAGCCTCGTGCGGCATTAGCCTTCCCATATCCAACAGCACCACTTTCGATTTCGCCTATGAATTGAGCTACGGGAGATCTTTCCTTTATCTTTATGATGCCGGCGACTTGGGTATCGAGCCCATCGCGCAGCAACAATTCAAGAACAATCTCGCTGCCACTCTCAAGGTGAAGTTCTAAACGGAAAAAGAAGAGTTTTGCGTCACCAAAAACTTTTCCTCAAAAAAGGGTTTGATTTGCTCTTGTCGCTTGGTTAGGAAAAGGGGCTTTGTCAAGGTGCTTGCGGCCACTGTTCTACATTGTAGTGCTGGTGTTAGGCTTCGGCAATTGTGGATGGCGTAGGCCAGCGGGCAGCCGTCGCCGCTCACCTGTAGTATGGCGAGGGGGGGGTATTACTACGAAGCGGATAGTCGTGGCGAGAGGGGTATACCCAAGTCATACCCAATTAGCAGCAAAGGGGATGCTAGCAACATAAAGGCGGGCAGAGAGCAAGCAGCGTCCTCATTTTTTCTATAGTTCTTCGATAGTTCTTCGATAGTTGTTCGATTTTTTGTCAAAGAACTATTGGAAAAGTAAAGAAGAAGTAAAGGACAACGATTGAGCCTGATACGACTCTGATAGGGCGCAACCAGACCTGTTCGTCTTTAATCTGACATACATGGAGCAAAAATACTGTTATTTACTCCGCGTCACCTAAAAGAGTTGACGCAAGTTCTATAAATATCAAATTGTCAACTTTTTATGAAACCACCTATTTTAGACTGTCAAAGTCAAGAAACAGAAAAAGGCTACCCGCGAAGGTAGCCTTAATCGAAATCTCAAATCAGACTATATTCATCAAGCGTTATATTGTTCGATGATACCCTTGTCAACAAGGATACGACCACAATACTCGCAGACGATGATCTTCTTGTGTGTGCAGATGTCCAACTGATGTTGGGGCGGGATACGGTTGAAGCAACCGCCGCAGGCCTCGTCGAAAATACCCACCACGGCCAAACCATTGCGGGCATTTTTACGGATACGTTTGTAAGCAACCAAAAGACGGTCTTCCACCAGTTTCTCACATTCGGCAGAACGCTGAAGCAGTTGTTCCTCCTCCTTTTCTGTACCTTCCACCAGCGAATGCAGCTCGTCCTTCTTGTCCTTCAGTGAAGACTTCAGTTCGGTGAGACGCATCTGAGCCTCAGCCACCTTGACGGCCAGTTCATTGTCCTTAGCGGTAATCTCTTTGATGCGTTTTTCTGAAAGTTGGTTATCAAGCTGTTGATACTCAATTTCTTTAGTCAATGAATCATATTCGCGGTTATTGCGGACATTGTTCTGTTGGTCCTCATATTTCTTGATCAAGGCTTCGGTTTCCTTAATCTTGATCTTATAATCAGAGATGTCTTTCTGATGTTTCTTGCTTTCCTCCTTGAAATTGGCAATACGGGTCTCCAAACCGGCAATTTCGTCCTCCATGTCCTGGATTTCGAGCGGAAGGTTACCACGGTAGGCGCGAATCTCATCAATCTTAGAGTCGACCTGTTGCAAGGTATAGAGGGCAACCAGTTTCTGTTCCACGCTCACTTCAACGGGGTCTTCCACTGGCTTGGGAGCCTCTTTCTTTACGGTGGGAGCCTCCTCTTGAGGAGCGGTAACTTCCTCATTCACCTCAACTTCAGTCGTAACTTTTGCCGTTTTCTTTGCCGTCTTCTTGTCTTTCTTTTCGTCGGCAGCTTCTTCATTCACCACTGGAGCTTCGTTTTCCACTTCGGGATCCGTTTCAGCCTTAGCTGTTTTTTTCGTGGTTTTCTTTGTCTGCTTAACTTCCTTTACATCAGCAACTTCAGTCACCTCAGCTTCTTCTATGTTTTCTTTCTTAGCCATATTGTGATTACTTATTTTTTACAAAATAATGAACCGAATTTGTCTTCGTTTCAGCAATTTCGGCTGCAAAGGTAGGAAATTTTTTCCGAATCAACTTACATAATAATTCTTTCGTGAATTGTTCGGTCTCAAAATGCCCGCCATCGACAAGGAGAATGTTGCCTTCTGGAACGAAAAAGTCATGGTATTTGATGTCGGCAGTGAGGTAAGCATCCGCTCCACAACGCGTTGCATCAGCCATAAATGGGCTCCCAGAGCCACCGCAAAGCGCCACTTTTTGGATTTTTTTGCCAGTCAAGGCGGAATGACGTAAACAAGGCACTCCAATTGTATCAGCAACAAGGCTCAGAAAATCAATTTCTTCCATCGCTATTTCAAATTCGCCTACCATGCCTGCCCCACAAAGGTCAGGTTCCGTGGTTAAAGGTTGCAAAATATGCAGATTCTTCAAGCCCAACTTTTCGGCCAAAACACGGCTCACGCCTTGGAAACTGTTATCCAAGTTCGTATGCATGGAAATGATGGCGATGTCGTGTTTGATGGCTTTCATCACAACACGCTCGATATAGGTTTGAGGTGTAAGGTGCTTCAAGCCGTGAAAAATCAGCGGATGATGGCTGATGATGAGGTCGCAGTTTTTGACAACAGCTTCATCAACGAGTTCTTCGGTTACATCCAAGGCAATCAATGCCTTACGGGTCTCTGCATTCAAATCACCGACTTGCAAGCCAGCATTGTCATAGCTCTCCTGCCATTGAAGCGGTGCAATCTCTGTAATGCAGTTCAAAATGTCTTTTACAGTCATAAATTCAAAATTGAGGCTCAAAATTAGGAAAAAATGTCTAATTTTGACCCCTATAATGAGAATTTTACTTTTCCCCATATCACTTTTGTACCATATTGTGCTGACAATCAGACACAAGTTGTACGATTGGCATATTTTAAAAGCCACACGATTCGAGAAACCGGTGATTTGTGTGGGCAACCTCAACTTGGGCGGAACGGGAAAAACGCCACATACGGAATACCTCATTTCTCTATTGAAGGACGACTATCACGTCGCGACCTTGAGTCGTGGCTACGGCAGAAAGACCAAAGGCTTCAAATTGGCTGAAAGCATAAGCACCTGCGAAGACTTGGGTGACGAACCATTGCTGTATTTCAGAAAGTTTCCACAGATATTGGTTGCTGTGGACGAGGACCGTGTGGATGGCACTCGCAAGCTGCTCTGCAGTCCGAACAGCGCAGAAGTTGTCCTCCTCGACGACGCGTTCCAGCATCGCCCCATCAAGGCGGGTTTGAACATCTTATTGACGGAATACCAACATCTTTATTGTGACGACTTCCTCTTCCCTACCGGCACTTTGCGTGATGTGAAGTCAGCTGCCAAGCGTGCGCAAATCATCATCGTCAGCAAATCACCTAAATGCCTAGGAGAAGAAGACAAAAAACGCGTCATCAACAAATTAAAACCTGAAGAAGAACAAAAAGTGTTTTTCTCTTATTTAGAATACAACGAATTGCAGCCTTTGAACGAGAAAGCAAAAACTGTTGCCTCCGAAAATGCCGATTCCGTTTTGGCTTTCTGCGGTATAGCCAACCCAAAGCCGTTTGTCGAAGAATTGAAGAACAACTATAAATCCGTTGATTTTCTGCAATTTGCCGATCATCATACCTATACAAAAGAAGATTTGAAAGTCATCCTCAAGCACTTTGAAGACCTCAGCGGAGAGAAGAAAATCATCGTCACCACCGAAAAAGATGCTGCACGATTAACAAATTCTCCTTATTTTTGTCAGTTTGAAATTGCGCCGTTATATGTTTTACCCATCAACGTGCGTTTCCATGAAAAAGAGAAGTTTAACGAAGAAATAATGAAATATGTACGAGAGAATTCTTACAACCGTTGGTTACATTAAATTGAAAACCAACGACTTCCAGCCTGAAGTCGGCATAGTGCTAGGCTCTGGATTAGGTGGCTTGGCCAATGGCATCACTGTAGAATACGCCATCCCCTATTCGGACATCCCGAACTTTCCAGTCTCCACGGTGAAAGGTCACCAAGGGCAGCTGCTTTTTGGCACCATCGCTGGCCGCAAAGTCATCGCCATGCAAGGCCGTTTCCATTACTACGAAGGATATCCGATGAGCGAAGTCGCCTTTCCCATCCGAATGATGATGCAGTTGGGCATCCAGTTCCTCATCCTCAGCAATGCCGCCGGAGGTCTCAATCCGAACTTCCATGTGGGTGATATCATGATCATCAACGACCATATCCATGCCATGCCCAATCCTTTGATTGGACCCCATGACGAGCGTTTCGGTGAACGTTTCCCCGACATGAGCGAGCCATACGACAAACGACTCATCAAGTTGGCTGATGAAATCGCTTTGGAAAAAGGCATCTGGGTGCAGCACGGCGTATATTGCTCCACTTCTGGTCCAACCTACGAGACGCCTGCCGAATGCCGTTACTTCCGCATCATCGGTGCCGACACCATCGGCATGTCGACCACGCCTGAGGTCATCGTGGCTCGACAAGGCAAGTTGCCCGTCTTTGGTCTGTCCATCGTTTCCGACATGGCCAACATCTATGGTTTGGACCACACCATTACCATCACGCACGAGGAAGTCATCAAGGCCGTGAATGCCGTGGAGCCCAAGCTCATCACTCTTATCACCGAGCTCATCCGCCGCAGCGCCGAAATCCAGTTCTGATGGCCGTTTATTTCGTCACCGACTTCCATTTGGGCATCCCTTCACTTGAGGACAGCCAAAAGCGCGAGCGCAAGTTGCTGCGCTTTTTGGACATGATTCGTCCCAACTGCGAGGAGCTCTACCTGATGGGCGACCTTTTCGACTTCTGGTTTGAGTATAAGACCGTGATTCCGAGAGGTTTCGTCAGGCTACAAGGCAAGTTGGCTGAGTTTACCGATGCAGGCATTCCAGTCCATTTGTTTATCGGAAACCACGACCTTTGGAGTTTCGGCTACCTGCATGACGAACTAGGTATCGAAATGCATCGCGAGCCGGTTGTCAAGATGATAAAGGACAAGAAGTTTTTCCTTGTCCACGGTGACGGAAGAGGGCCAGGCGACAAAGGTTACAAGTTCTTGAAAAAGGTATTTGAATGCAAGTTCAATCAATGGCTATTCAGATGGTTACATCCCGACATTGGCATTGGTTTGGCTTTGAAATGGTCGCACAACCATCGCTTGAAGAAACTCAAAAACGAGGTGGAACGCGGCTATTATGACGATATCCCCAACACCCGCCTTTATCAATATGCCCAAGAGCAAGCCAAGCTTGACCCAAGCATCGATTTCTTCGTCTTTGGCCACCAACACAAGCCCATGCAGTATCAGAGCGGCGACCATGCATTGACAACCGTTGTGGGAAATTGGATTTATGATTTCACTTATGCCGTCTTCGACGGAGAAACAGTTCTTTTAAAACAATTCGACAACTAAATAAACAAATCGAAAATATAACGTGATTATTAAATAAAATATCTATGAAAGTAACAGACAAGTACATTGACGAAAACAAGGATCGTTTCCTTGAGGAATTATTTGAACTTATCAGAATCCCTTCCATCAGTTCTGAATCGGCTCACAAGCATGACATGATTCGTTGTGCCGAGTGCTGGCGCGACAACCTACTGAAAGCTGGTGCCGACAAGGCCGAGGTGATGCCCACCGATGGCAATCCCATCGTCTACGGTGAGAAAATCATCGACCCGAAGCTGCCTACCGTCTTGGTTTACGGTCACTACGACGTGATGCCCGTCGACCCCATTGATCTTTGGCACACTGACCCATTTGAGCCGGTCATCAAAGATGGCAAAATCTGGGCTCGCGGTGCTGACGATGACAAAGGCCAGTCGTTTATGCACGCCAAAGCCTTTGAAACCATGGTGAAAACCAACACTTTGCCTTGCAACGTGAAGTTTATGCTTGAAGGCGAGGAGGAAATCGGATCGGGTAGCCTATCGAAGTGGGTTGTGGATTACAAAGACCTCGTCAAGGCCGACATTATCCTCGTTTCCGACACCTCGATGATTGGCCCTGATGTGCCGAGCATCACCACGGGTTTGAGAGGCCTCGCTTACTGGGAAATCGAAGTCACCGGCCCCAACGCCGACCTGCACTCCGGCCTCTTCGGTGGCAGCGTAGCCAACCCGCTCAACACCCTCTGCGAGATGATTGCCAAATGCATGGATGAAAACAACCACATCACCATCCCGCACTTCTACGACGACGTCATCGAATGCACTCCCCGCGAACGCGAACTGCTCAACATGGCTCCCTATAACGAGGAAAACTACAAGAACAGTCTCGGTGTGAAGGCTTTGCGTGGCGAGAAAGGCTACACCAAGATCGAGCGCGTCGGCATCCGTCCCACCTTCGACCTCTGCGGTATGTGGGGTGGTTATACTGGCGAAGGTGCCAAGACCGTACTGCCTTCAAAGGCATACGCCAAGCTATCCTGTCGCCTCGTGCCCGACCAAAACAACGAAAAGATTGCCGTATTGGTGAAAGACTACCTTGAGAAGAACGCTCCTGAGTATGTCACCGTGAAAGTCACGCCGTTGCATGGCGGTCAGGCATACGGCTGTCCTGTTGACCTGCCAGCTTACAAAGCCGCCGAAGCTGCTTACATGGACACTTACGGCAAACTGCCCATACCGATGCGTTCGGGCGGCTCGATTCCGATCATCGCCAGATTCGAGGAAGTGTTGGGCATCAAGTCCATCCTCATGGGCTTCGGCCTCGGAGAAGACGCCATCCACTCGCCCAACGAGAACTACCGTCTCGACCACTTCTACAAAGGCATTGAGACGATTATCGCTTTCTATCAGCATTTCGCAAAAGGTGGAGAAATTGCTTAAACGTTTGCAACACATAATAATGAAAAAGGAAGAGTCTATTGGCTCTTCCTTTTTTGCGTATAATATCTTAACTCCACCTATTATTTCGAGAACATCACCTTTTCACTGTTGAACATGCGGGTCAGGACCCAGACGGCGATGCCCGTGTAGACCACATTGGCGGCCAAGGTAACGATGACAGGTATCCATTTCATCTCGTGGGCAAAGACCGAGGTCATCACCTGGATGGAGTTGTAGAAAGGAATCAAATAGGCCGTCAAGCTTTCGGGCGCGCCGTTCTGGAACATAGGTGTCAAGCCACAGAACATCACCACCAACATGAATGGCGTAATCATGGTGCCAGCGTTCTTTACATCCTTGGCCAGTGCCGACAATATGCTTACGGCCGAGGCCATGATGAGCACCGTGGCAAAGATGATGAGCAACAGCACAACGTAGTCGGCACACGTAAAGTTGAGTCCTAGCTCCACACCTGCCGCATCGGTCGGTATCATCTTGGGCAGCGAAAGCACAATACCGATGAAACTTGAGATACCACTCAATAATGCTATGCAACTCAGCGACACCACCTTGCCCAAGGCCAGCTCGTTTCTTCGCAAAGGAGTTACCAGCAGGGTAGCTATAGTACCGCGCTCCTTCTCGCCAGCGATGGCGCTAGGCGCGATGGCCATCACGCCGCTAAAGAGCAACATCAGGATAAGCATCGGGATGAGTTTCGACAAGATGCTGCCTAACATTTCGTCGCTACTGGCCTTATCGAAGGCAGCCCCCTCTGAGTCTGCGCGATTGATGTCGAAGCGGTTGCTCAGTTGGTCTTCGTAAGCCGTAAGTGAGGTTTCGAGAATATGATAAACACGACTCGAAGCATTATTGGCAGAGTTGTAATAGATTTCCACATTTGGTGCCGCTATACCGCTTTGAGGGTCGTAGGTAGCCACCTTCTCGTCGAATGCTTCAGGGAAGCGCACCAGCACCACGTTGAGGCTCTTATCTTCCAATCTATCTATATCCTCTTGGGAAACAGCTTGTTGAGATACAGCGGTAGCAGGAATGGCATCAATCAGCGGTGCCACACTAGCTGGCAGATTCTCCACGCACAAGGTTACCAGTTCGTTGGTTCCTTCGGTGGCCATCTTTTTCATGGCCATGCCCATGAAGCTGTAGATGAGATAAATCAGCAGGCCTGGCATGATGACCGTGGTGAACAGCATCTGTCGGTCGCCAAAGAACCGGGCAAACTCTTTCTTGATGATGGTCAATGTGTTGCTTTTCATTCTTCACCTCCTTTCACTTCTTTGTATATTTCGAAGAAACGGTCTTCCATCGTCATGCCATTGCAAACTTCGTCAAGGGAGCCACAGGCTATCAAGCGGCCATCGATGATGATGCCTACACGATCACAGAGACGCTCCACCAAACTGAAAATATGCGTACTGAGGATGATGGTCTTGCCCTCGTCGCGTAATTCTTGCAAATAATCAGTAACAGTACGGGCCGTCAATACATCGAGGCCGTTGGTTGGCTCATCGAAGATGATAATATCGGGGTTGTGGACTAACGAAATGACTAACGAAAGTTTCTGCTTCATGCCAGTGGAAAGGTTGGCCACCTTCACTTCAGCGAACTTATTGATGCCGAAACGCTCAAACATCTTGGTTTTGCGCTGGGCAATCACTTCCGGAGATATGCCGTAAAGCTGCGAGAAAAAGTCAAACAAGTAATTCGGTGTGAAGAAGTCTTCCAGTTTCAATTCCGAGGTCAGGAAACCGATTTTGGCACGCACTTGTTCGGGCTGGCTCACGATGGAGCAACCGTCTACGAAAGCATCGCCACTATCGGGAACGATAAGTGTAGCGAGCATACGCAAAGTGGTGGTCTTACCAGCACCGTTGGGACCAAGTAAGCCAAAAATTTCACCCTTGTTGGCAGTAAACGAGAGGTTATCGACTGCAACGATTTCTTTGCGGTCGGTCCTTTCAATCTGTTGTTGTTTGCGCGAGAGTCGGAAAGTTTTGCTCAGGCCCTCTACGCGAAGAATCTCATTCATAGGACTCATTCTTTGATAATCTGCTTGTATTTCAATTTAGTCACAGCACCGAACTTACCCAGTTCCTTTTTGTCGATTTGCTTTTCGTTGCCCGACATCATAATGACCACAGGGCGGTTTTTGATCATACGGTTGTAGAAACTCTGCACATCGTCGAAACTGGCATTGCGGATGAGTTCCGTCACCTCGCCACGCGGGTCGTGATCATAGCCTTTTTTTATCCAGTTTTGTACGACCGAGGGCATGTCACGGAATCCGACATATTCGCTCGAACGTGATTTCAGCAAGGCTTCTTTGGAAGCGTTGAACTTCTCCATACGCACTGGCATGTTGACAATCAAATCCTTAAACGCAGTCATGCCGTCCAAGGTCTTGTCGGACTGCGTACCGAGGAAACCAAAGAGCTGACCTGGTTTGCGCTGCAAATAGTCATACCGATAGTTAGCGTAAGCGGTATAACCCAAAGAGCGGAACTCTCTGATCTCCTGAAAAACAATGGAGTACATATCCGTTCCGAAATACTTGCTAAACAGCGAAGCCATCGCCTCGTCTTTGGCGCTCAACTTCTCACCTGGTACATGGAAATAGATATTGCTTTGGCGGAAATTCTTGTTGGAAGCGATAAACACCTGAGGCTCAGTATACTTTTTCTCCACGCGAATCTTCTCCTGCCCCCTAATGGCATTCGACTTCACCAATTTGTTGTTTTTCAGTATACTCACTAGCATTTCTGGTTGGGTATTGCCACTATACAACACGTAACCATCATATTTCAAAGCTTCAGCTACTTCTGCAAGCAATTCCTCTCCGCTTCTCTTTTTCCATTCCTTCAAAGTGGCATGGTTCAAGAAGGTTGACTGGTCGCCATACATGGCATACTCGCGGACCGCCTGCGCCCATGTTGAAGCATCTTTACGTAGCGCGCTGAGGTCGGTCTTTTCGCCATCCACCATGGTCTTTATGTATTTCTCCTCATTGGAAGGATTCTGCAACTTACTGTTGCACAAAGCCATAACATTGTTGAGGTCTTTCTCAAAACCCGTCATGTGTACTGTAAACTGGTTATCAGAGCTGTAGAAGTCAACCGTGGCACCCAACTTTTGCAATTGAAGCGCATACGCTTCCGGCGATTGTGTCTTAGTGCCCTGCATTTGCAAATAAGACACTGCTCGACCCAAGTCGGGGTCGTTGGCAGAACCATAGTTGAACACAACCTTCAGGTCAAAGATATCGTTACGTGGGTTGGCCGTCGAGTAGAGTTTGAAACCATCGTTGACCTCGGTAATCACTACATCCTCGCCAAATTTGACCACCTGAGCCTCTACTTCGGGCACCTTTTGTGCCTCGATAGCCTTGGCAAAATCAGACTTGGCCTCAGTATTCTTGGCCTCAATGGGTTTCCAATTGGGTTTGTCGACTTTATCCTTAGCCGGGAAGCCCATCTTGGAGCGCACATCCAAATAGTCGTTGCCGAAATACTTGTTGGCAATGGCCACCACTTCAGCCTTGGTTATATTCTTCAGGCGTTCCGTCTCGGCCAAGTACTCCTCGTATGTCTGTCCTGTGGTTTCCAGCTCTAAAAAAAGACTCGACAATCTTCCAAAACTCTCTGTGGCTTTCAAGCGTTCCGTCAGCATGCTCATGCGCATGGCCTCGAAGAGGTCGTCACTGAACTCGCCTTTCTTCAATCGGTCGAGGCAGTCAAAGATGAGATTCTCAGCGCTTTCGTGCGACTGTCCCAACAATTTGGGGATGTAAATCATTACATTGCCGCCATAATCTTCCAAAGAGAGCGGCAGCAAGATGGCAGCCATAATATCACCGTCTTTCATCAGTTTGTCCATCAGGCCTGTTTCGCCATTGGCAAAAATGGAGCAAGCGAGGGACAAAGGAAGCACGTCGGGGTCCGAGTTTTTAACGCCAGGGAACACCAACGCACCCATTTTAACAGGTGTCATTCTGACTTCCTTCACCATCGGGCCATCGAACTTAGGCAAGGTATAAGTGGGTTCTTTTGGCAATTTGCCACTGCGCCATGTGCCAAACTTCTCGGCCACCATAGGCTCGGTTTCATCAATATCGAAGTCACCGACAAGGATAAGAGTCATGTTGTTGGCCACATAATACGTGTTGTAGAACTCACGCATCTTGCTGGTCTGCGGGTTTTTCAGGTGTTCGGTATAGCCGATGACGGGACGACCGTAGGGATGCTCACCAAAAACCTCTTTGAAGAGATACTCCTGGAAGGCTGAACCGGGGTTATCGCCATACATGTTCTTCTCCTCGTAAACCGTCTCCAGCTCTGACTGGAAAAGACGGAACACGGGGTTGCGGAAACGCTCCACATACACATCCATCCACTTGGAGAGTTGGTTCGACGGGAAGGTGTTGAAATACATGGTTTGGTCGTAGGATGTACCCGCATTCAGTCCTTTGCCACCCATCTGTGTAAGGATAACGTCCACCTCATTCGGGATGGCGTAGTCTGCCGACTTCTGCGACAAGGCATTGATTTTCTGTTGGATGGCTTGCCTTTCAACCACATCAGAAGTTTCGTGCAAACGGTCATACATCAGGTCGATGCTGTCCAGATACACTTTCTCGGCCTCCCAATTGGTCGTACCAATCTTATCCGTTCCCTTGAACATAATATGTTCAAAGTAATGTGCCATACCTGTGGCGTCTACAGGGTCGTTCTTGCTGCCTACATGAACATAGACTGCACCGTAAATCTCGGGCTGCGAATGGTCTTCACACATCACCACCTTCAAGCCATTGTCCAAATGGATGGTTTTGGTTTTCAGGTCGCTCTGCTGGGCAAATGCAAATGTAGTTCCTAATACAAGCAGGAACAGAATCAATTGTTTTTTCATTTTTCTTATATTTTATTGTTATTCGATTCCAAACATGTTTTTATACTGTTCAACGATATAGGCATCCACCCAATCGTAATACCTCTGCATTGCTTTGGCATCCTGTGACTTCCGATAGCGGATTAAGGCTTCCTCGCCAAGTTGCATCACCTCGTTTTCAATCGGGAGGATGCGTTGCAAGATGCCCGTCCCCTTTTTGTTCATCAGCTTGGAGAGGTCGCCATAGAACTCCACATTGCCGCGTTCGAGCGAAAACACGCGCTCTTTCAGTTTCAAACCCATCTCGTTCAGTCGAGAATGGCCTGTTCCATCATCCGTGACGATGGCAGGCAAACTCCCAGAAGTGGTAAGCACCAATGGCATGGCAATGGTAGTCAAAGGCCAGCCCATGATTGTCCAACTGACCGTATTGAGTGGAGACTCATCGGGTCTGACACCTTGCACCAACACCACAGAAGCCGTAGAATAACGGGCAATGTAGTCATGGAACGAGACGTAGCGTGTTTCTTCTTCGGCCTCAGGCATGAAATCATGCATGTCGAGTTTGGTCACACCGTGTTTCAGATAACGCGAAATATGGGTAATCAGATAGTCGTGCTCCAAATTGTCTTCCTTGCAAGCCTCAGCCATGAAATCGGTGATGGCCTGATAGCGTTCCACGCCCTGGTCCAGCTTATGATTGCCCGTAGTACCGAAATTGGTGCGCATAAGATAACCGTCAGGCGCAACTTTAGGGTCGTTTACGTCGAACTTCACATAATCGTAGTTGCCCGTTTCATAATAAGCGCAACCGCCTTTGGCGTCAAGCACAGCAAAATTTGAGTTGACCTCCCGAAGTTTCTTTATCGTGTCCAGCAGACGCTCAAAATCTTCCAAAGTGGCACATAATTCCAGAGCCTTACGGATAAAGATGCCATCACCATCGGTGTCGCCACCATCGCCATTCAAGTTATAAGCAGCGGTATTGATGATGCCAAATCCAGCTTCGTTATGACCACCCCAAACATCATTAGGCTTCGTATCCTCAGCGTTCACAAGGCCAAGATAACGATACCGCTGACCTTGGACTACAATCATCATATTGTGCAAACTCTTCGAATCGCGATGCTTGAAAATCATCGGGCGACCGTCCTTGGTGACCCTACCAGAAACAATGACCGAGGTACAAGCCCTGACAGGCTGCACCTCGGTCATCATGACTGCCACCAATGCAAGAGCCAAAACCAGCTTCTTCATGGCAGATTAATTAGTCTATAACATGCTGATAATAAGTTCCTTCCTTGAAGTTCTTAATACCATCCTTCAGGAAATTCACAAAAGCATCCTTGTCCAAATCGTATGCACGCGGCTTCATCAGCAGATTGCCATTGTGGTCCATGAGGCAGTAATAAGGCTGTGCATTGGTGCCGAACTTCGAGATTTGGAAGTCAGCATACTTGCGGCCGATGGTCTTCTTTTCCTTGCCATCGTAGGTCGAGGTGTACCACTCGTTCTCAGGCAAGGCCGTCTTATCGTCGACATACAAGGCACAGATGACAAAGTCGTGGCGCAGCATGTCTTTCACACGCGGGTCGCTCCACACGTTGGCTTCCATCTCACGGCAGTTGACGCAGCCGTGACCCGTGAAGTCGATGAAAATCGGCTTGTTGGTGGCTTTCGCGGCGGCCAAAGCTTGGTCGTAGTCGAAATAGCCTTTCAGGTTATGGGCCAAATGGAAGAGGTCGGCATATTTGGGTTCTTCATTGAACTCACCAACGGCCACTGCTTCCGTCTGACCTTGCGGCGCCACAGCCATATTGGCGAACTTGGCATCCACATAGTCAATCACTTTTTCGCTGTTCTCTTCGATGATACGATTCAAGTCGAAATCGAGGGTTTGCTTGGGCGGCAGATAACCCGAGAGGGCCTTCAACGGAGCGCCCCACATGCCAGGGATCATATAAACCACGAAGGTCAGGTCGATGATGATGAGCACCAGACGGAACACGCCCAACTCCTTGACTTCCTTCTCGTCCTTGAAACGAATCTTGCCCATGAGATAGAGGCCAAGCAAGGTGAAGCACACAATCCAAATGCCAAGGTAAACCTCACGATCGAGCAGATGCCAGTGGTAGGTTTGGTCGGCCACACTGAGGAACTTGAATCCCAAGGCGACTTCGATGAAACCTAATACGACCTTAACGGAAGTGAGCCAGCCACCACTCTTAGGCAGACGCTGCAACAGGTTCGGGAAGAACGCAAATAAAGCAAACGGAAGGGCAAAGGCCACGGCGAAAGCAAACATCGTCACGATAGGAGCCCAGAACTCGCCCGAGGTCGACTTGATGAGCACCGTGCCCACGATAGGACCTGTGCAAGCAAACGACACCAACACCAAGGTCAAGGCCATGAAGAAGATACCGCCAAGGTTTTTGGTGCTTTGCTTGCTGTCGCTCTTGTTCACCATATTGCTGCCCAATGTGATTTCGAATGCTCCGAAGAACGAAGCCGCGAAAATCATGAACACGAGGAAGAAGATGATGTTCGGCAGCCAGTGCGTGGCCAGCCAGTTGAAGATGTCGGCCGTAACGCTGTTGCCACCCACGAGCCAGGTCACCAAGATGATGATGGCAATAGGCAGGGTGTAGAGCAACACGATGAAAAGGAAATACATGAAAGCCTTGAAACGACCCTGTGCCTTGGTTTCGCCCTCACCGTGCATGAAGAACGAAACGGTCATGGGGATCATGGGGAACACGCAAGGCGTCAAGATGGCCGCAAAGCCCCAAAGGATGGCTTCGAGAATCATACCCCAGATGTTAGACTTCTTGCCAGCAGTGGTTTCTGGCTCAGCGGCCTCAATCACAGCGGGTTCGCCGTAGGTAAGATCAACGTCCTCGGTCAAGGAGACACATTGACCGTTTTTGCAAGCCTGATAGTTGATTTCGCCCGTGATGGGGAAACCACCGTCCTTCAGTTTGCGGAAAGTCTGGGCAAACGAAGCCGTGCCAGCAAACTGTTTGTACTCCACTTCAAAGATGTCGTCGTAATACATCGGCACATCCGTAAGGTCGCGGGCCTCGCCCACCGCCTCAAAGAACTCGGAAGTCTTGATGTCGAACACTGTAGGTAATGGTCCCAAGTCAGGCATCTTGGTGGAATAAATGTGATACTCGGGGTCGATTGTAGCCGTGGCAACAATATCGAACTCATTTTCGTTGAGGTCTTGGATAGCGACAGACCACTTAACTGGGTCGATGATTTGCGCACGGACCTCCATAGGGACGATGGCGGCGAAGGCCATCAACAGGAAGAGAAATAGTTTCTTCATATAAGTTAATTATTTAATTTTCAGTGAATTAATTAATTGCTTTTTCGATTCTATACAACACTTTACCTTCCCGCTCAATACTCTCAATTAAATCCTCATTTCGAAGCATAGAGTAAAGACTTAGATCAACAAAATATGGCAGATACAAATCATCAATCTTAGCGTCAAGGAGAGCCAATTGAAGATAAGTCAAATTACTGCCTTTCAATGTAATATCTATATCCGAAGCCACTTTGTTCGTACCTCTTGCACGTGAACCATAGATAATAGCTTCCTCGACTTCGGGAATCGAAGCCAAAGTCTCACGCAAGGCGCTGATCTCATTATCTTTAAGTCCAAACTCCATCATTTACTCAGATTGGGTGAACAAATCGGCAGATTTATAACCAGACAGATTGTTCATTCTTTCATAATAACGCACAAACGCTTGAAAATAAACATCTTTTACACGCACTATAACATCAGCAGCTGTATCTTCATCATAGTTATGTGAAGTATCATTTCTGCGTTTTATCATTTCCATCCAAACATCACTATCCTCAATCAACTTATTTTCGAAAGCCCACCGGACTGCATCTCTTGAGCCCATGATTTCCTTGTCTGTACCTTGATAATCCGCATAACTTTTCATCAGCTTCCAAGCCAATTCGAAGGTAAACTCAAACCGCTGAATCAAGCCATCAGCCTCAAAATCATTTAATTGCCGAACCTTCATTACATTGACCACCTCTGCCAAACGGCTCAAAGCCTTTCGGTAGCTATTCAGTTTCTGTTCCCATCTCGGCAAAGTGTTATCCATTACAGTATATTTAATCTGCAAAAATAGAAAAATTATCTATCTACCTGAGTCTGTTTGCAAAGAAATATAGTTTTTGTTGAAATCGTAACCTTATATCGCTCATCAATGCGATATCCGACCACCCAAAGGATGTTGCCATCAGCGGAAACCAAGAGCCAAACATTCCGTTTTTGCCATTCCGTAAATTTCTGATCCACAAAGAAATCACTTAACAGTTTGGAGCCTTTCATACCCAATGGATGAAAACGGTCGCCGTGGCGCCAACGGCGCAAGGTTAAGGGAAACTTCAGTTTGTTGAAATCCAGTTGCGCTACATTGGGGGACTTGTCGATGACGAAATCGGGAGTTTTCTCCAACTTGGCAAAACAAAGATGGACAGGAGAAAGAATTTCCTCCTCTCCTATTTCGATTTGGATTTCCTCATTTGAATCTCCCTTAATTTCAAAAAGTTGCAATTCATCTCTACCGATAACCAATCGATGCGTTGCTGAGCAATATTGATTTCCGACACCCGTTCCAATGGCATCATAAATGAAGTGGCATTGGTCGGTGTTAAAACCATATTCTCTTAACCATTCAAACAATAATTGGAATGCTGAATGAGGAATGCTGAATGCTGAATGAGGAATGCTTTGGATTTCACCGTTACACTTGATGATTTGATGCAACTTCTCTTGCAGCAATTCTCTGTATAGTCCATTCTCCGAAGCAAGATGCTCCAAAGACTTATACAAGCCTTGACGTGCTTCAGGAAGCAACTCATCAAACGCAGGTAGTAATTGATTACGGATTTTGTTTCGGAGATACACCGACTCTGCATTGGTATGGTCTTCCCGCCAAACGATATGATTCTCAACAGCATACTTTCGAATTTGTTCACGCGAAGCCCACAACAATGGACGAATGATCACGCCATTTTGTGGCTTCATGCCTTTCAGCCCGTTGAGGCCTGCGCCGCGCAACAGGTTGATGAAAAAAGTCTCGGCTTGGTCGTCGGCATGGTGGGCTACACCGATTTTGTCATAACCCAACTGCTGTCTCAACTGCTCAAACCAGACATATCGCAAATCTCGGGCAGCCATCTCAATGGAGATGCCAAATTTAGCGGCATATTTTTCGGTCTCAAAATGCTTCACAAAGCATTGAATTCCACACTTTTCAGCAAACTTGCGAACAAATTTCTCATCGCCATCAGATTCCTCGCCGCGCAAATGGAAATTGCAATGCGCCGCGACAAACTCCACCTTGGCTTTCAGCAACAAATCCGCCAGAACCATGGAATCGATGCCGCCGCTGAGGGCAAGAATAATCTTTTCGCCCTCGACAATCAAGTTATACCTATTAATATATGCCTGAAACTGCTCGAGCATGGTCATTTCTTTTTCTTCACCGAAAAACCAAATCCGCCGATCTTCTCACCAAGGCCGTAATATTTGCCGTGGGAATAGGCCAAAGGCTTGGCGTGGTTGAGTTGGAACGCGCCCGTGCCCTTGTCGATGAGTTTTTCTTCCGCATTGACGGCCACCACCTCGGCGATGAACATATCATGTGAGCCCAATTCCTTCACCTCCACCACCTTGCACTCGATGCTCAACGGTGATTCGGCAATCAAAGGGGCCTTTACGATTTGGGCAGGCTCGGTGTGCAAGTGCATCTGCTTGAACTTGTTGTAGTCACGGCCTGAGCGCACGCCGCACCAATCCGTGGCAGCGGCCAATTCCTCCGTCGTCAAGTTGATGACGAACTCCTTGTTTTTCATGATGAGTTCGTGCGAGTGGCGTTCCTTGCGGACGGAGATGTAGCACATGGGCGGGTCGGAGCAAATCGTTCCCGTCCAGCCGATGGTGATAATATTGTAGTTTTCCTCGCAGTCGCCGCAGGTGACCATCACGGCGGGCAAGGGATAAATCAGGGTTCCAGGTTTGAAGGGGATTTTCATATCAGTTAGGAGTTGATAGTTAGGAGTTAGGAGTGAAAACTTACTATGGTGCAAAAATAATGGTTTGCTCGACGCTATCCAAAAAACGCCCGATGCACATCATGCTCAATTCATTTTCCGACAAGAGCTTCGATTCCGTGTTGTTTGGTCATTTTGAACAGCTCGTTCTCAAAAGCATAATAGTTATCTCTATTTGATTCTTGTTTCTCAAACAATGAGAAAACGGGTGGTGACAGGCGCAAATCCGAGCCTTCCTTCGGAACAATTCTAGAACTAATGCCATAATTATAGAACTTTTCTATATCTGTCCACCTGATTAACCGATACTCCGGAACAAGTTTCGAACCAGACAACCTCCTCTGTTCCAATCCAAGGTCGGACAGCTTAATATTGACTTTGGCTTCTGCAAGTTTATGAGCCAACAAGAACATTATGAAGAAACCAACAATCCATAAGACAGCAATCATCCATTCATTGTTCAAAGAGCGGACAAAACCTAACGGTATTATCATTGCGACAACAAACAAATAAAACACTTTTTCTAATGGACAAATTATAAATGTGTATCCGTCTGGATTAGGGACAAATTCCTTTTCGTTTTTTTTCTGTTCTTCGTTCATGGGTGATTGTTTTACGATTGCAAAAATAATAAACTTAAACCATATTCTCTCGCAAAATCTCCTCCAGTTGCCCAATATAATAAAACGGCACATTGATCAACCGATAAGGCCGCCTTTCTGGTTCGGGAGTGAAAGTGTCCTGAACGCTGAACTCACCACTCCAGAAACGCACAGCCGTAACGTGTCGGTCGGCCGTATTGACAAAACTATGCAGCGACCGAAGATGCGAATGAAGCCCCGTCTTCACTTCGATTGGGATGATCTGCGCGTTCTGCTGCCAAATGAAGTCAATCTCCGCCGTGGTACCTTTCTTGTCGCGCACCCAATAATACTGCTTCTCTTGGAACTTGTTATCCAACAACACCCGAAGTTCTTGTGCCACAATCTGTTCGGCAGCACGACCACGCCAAGTGTCAAGCAAGTCCTTGTTTTGAAGGTATTCTATTTGTATGTCGGCCACAAAATTGGTAATGCCACTATCCACCATGATGAGTTTAGGGGCACGACGCAATGCTGGGATGGCTGGCGCAGAAGTCGTGGTAATGGGATAGTCTAATGACAGGATATAAGCCCTTTCAAGACAATCCATTGCATCGTGAATCTGCTTGCTGGTATAACTGCTATTGCCAAAATTATTCATAGCAATGGCTTCGGCAGCCGAAAACCAAGCCGTTTCCAACAAATGGCGGATAACGCGCACCTGTTCATTGTTTTTGGCATATCGCTCCACATCCTCATTGTATCCTTTCAGCAAAGAATTGAAAATCGGTGAAAGTCGCTCAATGTCATGGTATTGCACATAATTGGAAACCACTTCGGGCATACCGCCAATGAGCGCGTATTGATTAAAATGGCCAATCATTTTTGGGTGCATCACCGCCGACACCTTTAACTGCCGAACCATCTCGCACCAAGCCTCGCCCTCAACTGCGTTGAGGTATTCCATGAACGAGAACGGGCGCAAGTTCAGGTATTCCACTCGCGCCACTGGAAACGAAACGCGCTGTTTGAGCAGACTTTGCAGCCGACTACCCGCCGTAACGACATACAACCAAGGCATTTTCTCATAGAAATAGCGCAACAAGGCCACGGCCTGCGGCACTTCCTGAATTTCGTCGATGAAGAGTAACATACGCTTGTCCTTGTCGGAAACGACATGGTTGCGCAAACACAAAAACTGCCAGATTTCAAGCACATCGTCAGTTCGAGTGAAGATTTCGGCATCCTCCGACAACTCAAGATTGACCTCAATGAAAATGTCGAATTCCTTGCCAAATTCCCTCACAAGAGTGCTCTTCCCCACCTGCCTTGCCCCTCGAATAACAAGAGGTTTGTGGGGACTTCTTTCGCTCCATTGGCGCATCTGTTTTATGGCTATCCGATTAAACATTGTATATCTATTTGTTTTTCAGACTGCAAAGATACATATTTTCCCAATTCATAGGCAATAATAAGCAAAATTTTTCCTAATTCATAGGCAAGAATTACTAAAACTTGCACAATTCATAGGCAAAAATATGTCAAAATTTGCCAGATTCATAGGCAAGAACCTTTTTTCAGACAAAAAAAATCCCGCCCAAACGAGCGGGATTTTTCAGTTTTTAAGGTCGGCCAGTCGATGCCTTTTATCAGTCGGCCCTTCGACAAGCTCAAGGACCTTGGCTTATTCAATCGTCCAAGTCGAGCCGCTGTTGAGCAGGTCGTCCATGTTCTTGATCTTCGAGTTGGCCTTCTCGTTTTCAATGACTTCCAAGAGGCTGTCGTTAAAGGTCGGGGCTTTCACGTCGCGGATGACGCCGATGGCCACGGGGAAATGAGGCGGCATCATGTGTGCCAGCATCATGTGGATACCCGTGTCCTCGGTGGTCTTGTCGTGGACGAGGATGTCCTTCTCGGTGATGCCGTTTTCACCAATGGTGACGACTTCGAGATGGTTGTCCTTCAGCATGATACCCTTGTCGCGGTTCTTGCCGAAAATCAAGGGCTGGCCGTGTACGCACTTCACTTGCATGTCGTCGCGGACGTCCTTGCCGGTGATGTTTTCGTGAACGCCGTTCGAGAAAATCATGCAGTTTTGCAGGACTTCGGTCACGGCGATGCCATCGTGCTTGTACGACTCCATGAAGATTTCGCTCAGTTCCTTCGGGTTGATGTCAACGCCACGGGCGAAGAAAGTGGCCTTGGCGCCGATGGCGAGTTCGCCAGGATTGAACGGGTCTTCGTAAGTACCTTGCGGCGAAGTCTTGGTCTTCGTGCCACGGAAGGTACAGGGCGAGAACTGACCCTTGGTCATACCGTAGATACGGTTGTTGAACAGGATCAGGTTGATGTCGATGTTACGACGGCAGGCGTGGATGAAGTGGTTGCCACCGATGGCGGTGCAGTCGCCATCGCCGGTGATCATCCACACACTGAGGTTCGGATTGGCCAGCTTCACGCCAGTGGCGGCAGCGGCGGCACGACCGTGGATGCTATGGAAACCGTAAGTGTTCATGTAGTAGGGGAAGCGCGAGGAGCAGCCGATGCCGCTGACGACAACGATGTCTTCCTTCTTCTTGCCCAACTTCGGGAAAATGTCTTGAACGGCCTTCAAGATGGCGTGGTCGCCACAACCAGGGCACCATTTCACCACCTGATCGCTTGCAAAATCTTCTTTGGTCAGCATGACCTCTTGTTCGATATTCTGATTTTCCATAGTCGTATTATTTTAAAAGGTCGTTAAACTTAGCCTCAAGCTCGCCGAGGGTGAACGGCAGGCCTTGCACCTTATTATATTGTTCGCTCTTGTATTCCGGGAAGTTCATGCGCAGGTACTTGGCAAACTGGCCGCGGTTGATTTCGCAAACCACGATCTTCTTGTGACCTTGCAGCACTTCCTCGGTGTTGCGCGGCAACGGCATGATGTAGTCGAAGTGGGCATGGGCGATGCTCTTGCCTTCTTCCATCAGCTTCTCGACAGCCGTGCGGACGGTGCCGAAGGTGCCGCCCCAGCTCACCACGAGCAGGTCGGCGTTCTTGTCGCCGTAGATTTCTTGCAGCGGGATGTCGTTGGCCACGCGGTTGATCTTCTCCTCGCGGAGTTCGGTCATAATCTGGTGGTTCTCAGGATTGGTCGACAGGTTGCCCTTGCCGTTTTCCTTTTCCAGACCGCCCACGCGGTGACGCAAACCAGGTGTGCCCGGAATAGCCCATTCGCGGCGGAGCCATTTCTCGTCGCGGCGATAAGGCATATAGTTCGGGTCGTCGGCCTTGGCCAAAGGAGGCGTGATGGTCGGCAGGTCGGCCATGCGAGGAATACGGAACACCTCGGAGCCGTTGCCCAACGAACCGTCGCTAAGCATGATGACGGGAGTCATGTGCTCCATGGCGATACGGGCGGCTTCGAAAGCGGTGTAGAAGCAACCGGCAGAGCTACGGGCAGCGATGACCACGAGCGGAGCGTCACCATTACGGCCATAGAGGGCCTGCATCAGGTCGCTTTGTTCCATCTTGGTCGGCAGACCCGTGGAAGGACCGCCACGCTGCACGTCGATGACGACGAGCGGCAGTTCGGTCATCACGGCCAGACCCAAGGCTTCGCTCTTCAGCGAGAGACCAGGGCCAGAGGTCGTCGTCACGGCCATACAGCCCGTGTAGGCAGCGCCGATCGACGACATGATGCCGGCGATTTCGTCTTCAGCCTGATAGGCCTTGACGTTGAGGTTCTTGTATTTCGTCAACTCGGCAAGGATGTCGGTGGCGGGAGTGATGGGGTAAGAACCGAGAAACAACGGGCGGCCCGACTTCTCGCTGGCGGCCATCAAACCCCAAGCTGCGGCGGTGTTGCCCGTGATGTTGCGGTACTTGCCCTTTTCGAGGTCGGCAGCTTCCACCTTATATGTATTGGTGAAGAGCTCCCAAGTGTCGGCATAGTGGTAACCGGCGTCGAGAACGGTGCGGTTGGCCTTGATCACCTGGTCCTTGCCTTTGAACTTCGTCTCGAAATAACGGTAGACGGTGTCGAGTTCACGGTTGAACAGGTACATCACGATACCGAGGGCGAACATGTTCTTCGATTTCAGCATCGACTTGTTGTCCATGCCAAAGTCCTTCAAGGCCTCTTTGGTGAGTTCCGAGATGGGAGCTTTGACCACCTGATAGTCGGCGAGGGTGCCGTCGACGGTCGGGTCATCGGCATAGCCGGCCTTTTCGAGTGCTTTTTCAGTCACCGAGTCAGAGTCGAAGATGATGATGGTTCCGGGACGGAGCCAGCGCATGTTAGCCTTGATGGAGGCGGGGTTCATAGCCACGAGGACGTCGCAGAGGTCGCCAGTGGTGTGAACGGGTTTGTGTCCAAAGTGCACTTGGAAGCCAGAGACGCCAGCCACGGTGCCTTGCGGCGGACGGATTTCAGCCGGATAGTCCGGGAATGTGGCGAAATCGTTTCCGGCAAATGCTGTTGAATCCGAAAAGAGATTTCCGGTAAGTTGCATACCATCGCCCGAGTCGCCAGAGAAACGGATGACTACGTGTTCAAGGGCTACAACCTTACTTTTTGCTGTCATATTTATTGATTTAAAGATTTAAAATTCAAGATTTAAAGATTAGGATACAAAACCTAATGGAATACATTTTAAATTCGGGGCAAAATTAAGCAATAATAAGGTGCAAAACCAAAGAAAACAGCTTTTTATTTTCCATTTTAGAAGCAATTTTGCATCATGTTAAGTATCAACGCTTTAGCCTATATTATTATTTAGACTGATTAAAAATTTTGATTTTGGGCGCATTGGAATGAAAGTTGTAGTATTTTTGCGGCACGAAAATTCAAAACTAACTCAAAATTAAAAACATTATGGCTTACAAAATCACAGACAGCTGCGTTGCTTGCGGCACATGTATTGACGAATGCCCCGTGGGCGCTATTTCAGAAGGCGACATCTATGTCATCGACCCTGACACCTGCGTTGGTTGCGGAACCTGCGCTGGCGCTTGCCCGAACGAAGCAATCGTTGAAGACTAATTGAAACAATGAAACTGCATTAAAAGTAAAAAAAGCCTGCCATAAACAGGCTTTTTTTTATTTTTTTGTCAGTTTTTGAAAGTTTGGCAAACTATTTGCTATGTTTGCCACGTTCTTCGAAAAGAAAACACATTTAAATCAATAAACTCAAGTTTAACTAAACAAATCAAAAAAATGAAGAAATTAGCTTTAGCACTCGTGTGCTTCGCCAGCGTTGCTTTCATTGCAAGCTGCACCCCGGAAATCACCAACCCGGAACCCTCAATCGCCCTCAAGACGGGTGAAAACTATGTGTATGATGGCCAGACCATCGACATCGACACCGAGTATATGCTTGGTTTCCGTGCTGCCTCCAACACCCAAACCAAGAAGGATCTCAGCACCTTCAAACTTGCCATCAAGATTCTTGAATTGGACGGCACCGAAGTCGATAGTGCCGACACCCTGATGAACATCAGCGGCACTGAGTTCGTATATGATCATGTCTTGAACTTCACCCTCTCGAGAGAACTTGTCGGCAAGGCTGAGATCACCGCCACCGTCACCGACGTCGACGGCAAGCTTTGCACCACCACCATCAATCTTAACGTCAACCAACCCGCCCAACAACTGATTAGCCGTGCCATTACTTGGGTTCGCAAGGGCACAAACGTGGAAGACGCCACTGCAACTGAATTGGCCAACATAGGTCTGCAATGGACTGGAAGCTACAGAGACATCATGGCCACCATCAGACCTTTAGATAATGCTGATGTCACTCTGTATCTGTGCCCTGGTGACGACTTCGCCAAAATCACCACCGATGTGGAAAAAGCATCTTACTTTGCCAGCCTGCCTGAATACAGCGACGCTTCCGTCATTGACAAGTACCGCAATATCAGCGCTGAGGTGAGCCACACTTATAACGACATGCTTGCCGTGGTTTACAACGGTGGCAACTACCTGGTTCACATCACCCAAGCCAATGTTGAAGCCATCACTAGTGGAGGACAATACATCCGCACCGACATCACCATTACGGGTGAAACCAAATAAGCATTATCACTTATTCTATAACAAACGAGGTGCGTCATTTAACGCACCTCGTTTTTTTATTCCGCGAAAGCATGACTGATCTTTCGATTGATTTTTAGCAGCCGCTTCTCATCCAGCTTCACCACCGCCCTATCGTAGGTCATCAAGCCATTGAGCTCGGTCTCACAATCAGTAGTCTGTGTATAAACGGCAGCAGAGAAGCCTTGGAAGGCCATCTTGTATAACTGCTCGGCATATTCCACATAAGTATCCGTCACCTTTTCCTCGGTATCAAACTCCACGTAGCCCCAGCCTTGGTCTTTCACCCAAGTGTGACCTTCAACCTTGCGCCCAATGCCGCCATATTCGCCCAATACCGTGACACGCATGGGATCATAAAGCACCATCTTTGGTTCGGGATAGTGATGCAGGTCAAGGATATCGCCACATTGATAGAAATTGCCGCCCGAAGCAGGATTGACCAAGCGCGTCGGGTCGAGTTTCTTGGTCATCTCCACAATCTCAGGAGTCTTGAATTGCCCCCATGACTCATTGAACGGTACCCAAACGCCAATGCACGGTTGCGACTTCAAGCTGTTGATAATCTCTGCCCACTCCTTCTTATAGCATTCCTCTGATTCCAGCGTGCGCATACTCTCAGGACCTTGATAGTACTGCGTGGTCTGCCACTCTGGCCCACGACCACCGCTAGGCATGTCCTGCCATACTATCATTCCGATACGGTCGCAATGGTAATACCAACGTGCGGGCTCTACTTTTACATGCTTACGAATCATATTGAAGCCCAAATCTTTAGTTTTCTGGATATCGTAGGCCAAAGCCTCGTCAGTAGGTGCAGTATAAAGACCGTCGGGCCACCAACCTTGATCAAGCGGGCCGAAATGGAAAATGGGTAGTCCGTTCAAGGTGAGACGCATAATGCCATTGTCGTCACGCTGGGTTCCAAAGCTACGCATGGCAAAATAGCTGCCCACCTCGTCAATCACTTTGCCTTTGCGCAACACCTTGACTTTCATGTCGTACAGGAAAGGATGGTCGGGGGTCCATCGCAGAAAGTCCTCAGGCATTTTCACCTCCACAGCTTGCCCATTGATGGATTTCCCCGTCGCGACAGGCTTCCCATCATAAGACACCTCAACTTGATATAAATCGTCTTTTGTCGGGTTGGAAAACTCCACATCCACACTTACCGTAGCCTTATCGAAATTTGGCGTTGTGACAAGGTTTTGGATATAGTCCTCAGGCACATACTCAAGCCACACCGTCTGCCAAATGCCTGTCACAGAAGTGTAAAAGATGCCTCGAGGATTAATCACCTGCTTGCCATGGGGAATATAACTACTATTGGTCGGATCCCAAACACGCATCACAATTGAGTTTTGCTTTCCTTTCAAAGCTTGGGTAATGTCAAAAGTGAAAGGAGTGTAACCACCAGTATGTGAGCCCACTTTTATTTCGTTCACCCAGACATCGCTCATCCAATCTACAGCGCCAAAATGCAGAAGAATTCGGCCATTTTTCCAATTACTTGGCACCGCGAACGTCTTTTGATACCACAAAGCATTGTCGGGTCCCACCTCTTTCTGCACGCCCGATAAGGCCGATTCGATGCAGAACGGAACGAGGATGTCTCCTTCATATTTCGATGGAGCCTTCTCCCCTTTTGTAGTAACGGCATATTGCCATAACCCATTGAGGTTTTTCCACTCGGGACGTACCATCATCGGGCGCGGATATTCAGTGAGAGCATTTTCAGGAGCCACTTTGGCTGCCCATTTCGTTTTGATTTTGTCGCCGGCAGGAGCATATTGAGCCATTGCGATGTTTGCTAAGAGCATTGATAATAGTAAGAATTTGATTTTCATATTATTGTTAGTTTAGAGATTTGTACATAGATTCCATTGGAGAATGGAGTGTTTTATGTATATCATAATACGGCAGCTTATCATGTCTATTTACCATAATGTCTATAGGCCGACACAGAAAACCTAATTACCGCTTCATTCTCGTATGGAATCTCATTCCTCCATCATTTCTTTATTAAACGCTTCAGCGGCAGCGATAAGACTGTGGAGGGCACGAGAAACGAGTTCCTCAACCTGTGGATTGGCATCCAGCACCTGCTCGAAACACATCCATACTGACGCTCCACTATCATGTTCATCCTCAAACTCATAAAGCACCGCTTTCACCACTTTATAGTTCCAATTGACATTGTTGCAAGTCATGATGGCTTTGGCATAGTTGTCGTCAGTCACATCGAAAACGCCAGGCAGAATCAATCTGAAAAACAGCGGGTCGTCGGCATCGTTCCAAAGGAGGAAATTCCAGCCTTCGTAGGTAAAATTCAGTCCCAAGTCGTTCTTTTTTGGAGCGATCCCTTGCGACTTCAAATACTTCGACACCAACCCTTTAACGTTCATATCATCACTTCTTATTAAATCCGATACGAGTCTTTGTGGAATAGGTCGGGTTCTTGTATTTGAGAACGTCAACAAGGATTTTCTGGGAAATCGGTACATCGTTATAGGCAGCAGTCATTGCGGCCTCGGTGACGGCCTCGGTGATGTCGCCAGCGTTGAAGTCGTCTGACATCTTAGCCAACTCATCGAAATCGAGTTCTTCGCATGGACGATCTTTCAAGTGGTCGATGAAGATGTCCTTACGTGCCTCAAAGTCGGGTTGCGGAACGAAAAACACTCGATCAAAACATCCTATACGCATAATAGATTGGTCAATGAGGTCGGGACGGTTGGTCGTGGCCACCACCAGGATACCTTTCTTGGAGCATTCGTTCATCATGCCGTACAAAGCCGAAATCTGTGGCGTCACATTCTCCTCGCCTTGTGCATTCGGATTGGGCGCCAAAAACTCAAGTTCGTCAACACAGATAACAAAAGGAGCCTTGATTTCAGCTGCATCAAACACCCGTTGCAAGTTATCGAGCACCCCTTCTTGATAGATATGTCCAAATTCCGGTCCTCTGATGATGGTGTAATTGAAGCCCAATTCTTCCGCAAAACTCTCAAGTACAAGGCTTTTACCACACCCAGGAGGTCCATAGAGCAATACACCATTGATGGTCGGCAACTTATATAATTTGGCTTTCTCAGGATTCTGCAAAGCGAAAAGCACCTCTTTACGCAGCTGCTCCTTCAGCTCATCGCGCCCCGTCACATTGTCGAAGCCACTCCCTGATCCCTTCTTGTAAGTGATGATTGGGCCGCTATTGTCTTGGCCTTGTGCATCCGATTGTGGTTTTGCCTCTTCCTCCTCCATGCGTTTCGCCAATTCGGGCATTACTTGTTCAAGCAAGGCTTGGGCAAATTCGGCCGCCGAAGCAAAACGGTCGTCAGGCTTTTTGGCCAAAGCCTTCAGCAGGATTGCCTTCATATAGTCAGGCAGTTTCACCTCGTCCGTCTCCAAAACGAGGTCTTGTTTTCTCGCTTTCTTCACTGCATCGGCGATTTTCTGCTTGTCGCCGTCAAGAACTCTCAAGTCCGGGCCCTCCCATGGCGACTTGCCAAAGATGAGGAAATAAAGGAGTGCGCCCGTCGAGAAGATGTCGCTCTTCACAGTGTATACTGCGCGGAAAGTCTCAGGAGCACGGAAGTAGGGCATCAAGTCCTCGTCGGCGAAGGTAGGCCGGCCTTTAACCATGTAAGAGATATGACCCAAGTCGATGATGGTAGGCATCAGCATACCGTCTTCCAGTTCCTGAAGCATGATATTCGACGGACGTATATCATTGTGTATCAAAGCACAAGAATGAATAAACGACAGACCGCTCAAGACACAAAGCGTGATTTGCACAGCATCTTCAAGGTCGAAACGTCCCTCTGTCCTAACGGCATCCAAAAGCAAAGAGCCCCGATAGAATTCCGTGACCAAGTAATGGTAGACGATATTACTCTTTTTTACTTCGCCATTGTCGACATAACGCACCACATTGACGTTGTCGTCGGTGTTGAGTTCCTTGCAGAGTTGGATTTCGTAAACCTCCTTGCCCTCGAAGAGCTGCTCACGAGGGATGCTCCTGAGGTCGAACACCTTCATGAAGTACATCATGTCGTCAGGGCCGAGCACCGTATACGATTCAGCGACAATGCCTTTCTTTATGAACGAGTTGATGACATATTTGCCAATCTTCTCCCCTTTTTTGAATGTTTGCATAGTAAATGATTTGTTGGGGCAAAGGTCACGATAATATTTGACATGTGCAATAGTTGAATAAATTATTTATTTTTGCACGCTTTTTCCGAGAATGATGAAAAGATACCTTATTATAAATATAATTATCCTACTAGCATCAGCATCCTTGCATGCAGTACAATCGTCGGAGAGCGTAGGCCTGACTCAAAAAAAATTGGAAACCGAGCAACTGCCTGACCTCAATATCCCACGTTATGGCCACTGTACCTTCTTTATCAATGGCGAGCTGACGGTCATCGGAGGACACACCACGGGCTTCGTTCCCACAGCCACGGCAGAATATTTCAACAACGGAGCTTGGCATACGGTGCATACGGTCTATGCGCACGACTTCGGCATTGTCGTTCCCATGAAATCGGGAAAAGTGCTGGCATTAGGTGGTGCCAATGAGCCGTTGGGCATCGGGCAAACCTACCCGGCTGAATGGTACAACCCTGCTACCCACACTTTTGAAGGCTTTGGCTGCATGGACATGAAGCGCAGCAACTTCTCCGCCACCGAAATCGACAGCGGACGTGTGGTGATTTCAGGTAACTGGTATAGCGATGACTGCATGGAACTGTTTGACGGCCACTCGACCTTTGCTCGCATCAAGGAGGTGGCTGCAAAGCGTTCTTGTCCCTATATTTTGCGCACCGCAAAAGACAATGTGATGATATTCAGTAGCTTGGACACAAAACACACCAGTGGCATTCGCCCTGACAGCATCATCGTTGACCAACTATGGGGTGAGCCTTTCCACGCGCCTCTGCTTGACGAATGGCGTCCATTGGCCTACGACATTCCCCGAATAAGCGATTTATGTTTCATCGGCGACGAGACTGCCGGCGACTACGCTTACTTGCTGCCCGTGAAAAACGCCGAAGATCAAATAGGCTTCGTCAAGACCTGTGACACCGACTTCAGCCTGCTTCCTACCACATGCGCGGTGCCAATGATGTTCCAAGGCGACAGCATCCAGTATCATTTTCCCGTGGTAGACAGGCAGCGCGAACGGGGCTATTTGGTGGGCTTTAACAGGAAAAGCAAACAGGTCTACGTGTTGCGTGTGGATTATACGGAGAATCCAGCACCATTGACGCTCTATTATACCGACCCGCTGCTTAACATGGGCCTCTGTTGGCCTGTCCTCAATGATGAAGGCAACCTCATCCTTGCCGGTGGCCTCGACAATTCCAACTTTAATCCGCTTGGGTCTGTGGTATTGTTACGCGTCAATCCAGAGGCTCCGATGATGGTTACCCAGACCTCGTTTCCATGGTTATGGATTGGGCTATGTCTGGCATTTGTGGCAGCACTCCTTGTGTATCTTAGTTTAAATCGCAAGCGAAAGGCTACACAACGCAAAGATGACTTGGCGGAAAAGTCTGACGAAGCCAACGAAACAGAAAACCCGACTGCCTCCATGAGACCAACGAGTAGCGTTACAGACGACGAGCTGTTGCAGCGCGTTTGCCAATTGATGGAGGAAGAGCGTCTTTACTTGAACAGCGGACTGAAAATATCCGATGTGGCAATGGCAGCAGGTTGCAACCGCAATGTCCTGTCGGCATGTATCAACAGCCTTCGCAACTGTTCGTTCAGCAAATTCGTCAACACCTATCGTGTGGAGCACGCCAAGCAATTGCTGAGCCAGCCTGACACCCGAGCCTCGGAGGTATGGATGGAGACTGGATTCGCGAACGAGACGACCTTCTTCCGTGCTTTCAAGGCCATCGTCGGCATGACGCCTTCCGAGTGGAAAATCAGCAATCAGCTATAAATTTGCTTACAATATGTCATTTGTAAGTCCATTTTGACGATTTGTAAGTACACATTCTTTCTCGTATTCCGATTTTTGCCGCGTTGTTGTGGACAGCGTTTATTGTCTACAAATTTGAGGAACTATTAATCTTTAAATTTAACCAATATGAGCAAAATGATGAAGGCAGTAGCAGCCGTAATGCTAATGATGGCAGTGGTTTTTGCCGCAGGATGTAATAAACCAGAAGATGAACCTAATAATGATGAGACCGTAACGATAACGGTTACCACTATCACACCTTCTAACATCACTACAAAAACCGCAGTTTGTGGAGCTGAGGTCGTTGTAAGC